>MDTC01128027.1_pt1 | contig 104561 bp, 97 predicted proteins | sample 811181 | NCBI WGS metagenome assembly MDTC01 (sample SAMN05326644, study PRJNA326480) | marine metagenome | isolation source: seawater | place: Pacific Ocean: North | collected 2011
AACAAGATCTTACAAAGATGTGGCTTCCTCAACTCCACCTATATCAACACCAATTTTATGATGTGGCACGCTCCTACCCCACAATAAAAACCGGAGAGGGCCTGGCACCTCAATGCAAAAAGCGGCAGGGCGTGCAAAAATTTCAGCGGTCGGGCCGTTTAAGGCGGCTGATCCCCAAGGAATGGATTGTTGACCACAGACTTTCAGGCATAGAGATTGCCTTTTCAGAGAGAAGAAACTTTCTCTTGGGGAACCTCTCATCGGATGGAAAATGACCTTCAAAACTCAAATTCTAAAAATTCGCCCCGTGCTTGCAACGATCTTGCTGAGCTGGGGTGCCTTGTGGGGAGGTTTGGGATGGGCCACCGCCACCGACCAAAATGACATTCATTGGCTTGTGGAGTCCTTGATCGAAAGCCGTGGACAAACTGAACAGGGAAAGCTGCAAAATCCCGAAGTGCTTGCTCAAAAACTCACCGACCTTAAAGCTCAACTGAAAGCTCACCAATCTGAAGAACTAAAAAATTATTTTAAAGAGGTTTTTAATCTGGATTTGGGTTTCGAAAATCCTTTTGAATTTGCCCGCTTAAAGAGCCGTGAAAACCTCAACCGCCTTCGCTCCAACAAGAAAAATTTGGAACAGACTCTGGAATTTCAAAAGTCCTTTGCAGCGATGAAACGGATGACTTCTCGATTTCGTCACAACACAACCACTCCTCCAACAAGCCCACTGACTCCTCCCCTGTGGCTCAGCTCTAAAAAATTAGACGAGCTGGGATTTAAGGACGGTTTGCAGGGAATGTTTTGGTTTAATCGGGAATTCTTAAAAACTAAAAATTGGGTGTTCTTTTTCACCAACGCAGAAAGTGATGCTTTTTATGGAAGAGGCGCCATCTTTGTCAAAAAGGATTACGCTGATCAAGTGGGTTTGATCTTTCCTTTTGTGATGTACCTTTCCGATTTGGGAAAAGCAGGTTTTCAGATGAACCCGGGCCTAAAGGTTCATCGGGTCTTTCCTGAGGAATTTGGCAAATTGCGGCCCAAATTCCTCAGGTTTGCGCGCTCGGAGGGAACGCCTCTTGCCGATTATGCAAAGGCTCAAATGTTGATTGATAAGAAGGCCTCTAAGTCCCTTCAGTTTTTGGACGACCACCTTGAAGTCTTTCAAAACTTTAGAACCCACTTGATTGATTTTATGTTCACTCCTGAAGACTATCGAACTTTGGTTTCAGAAAAACTCGCGTTACAGCTGCTTCATTTGAAACGCAAAAAAGATCTTCAAGGCTACCACTCCATGCTTGAGAGTTTAGACTCTGGAGATCTTTCTAAGATTAGCACTTATGTTCGCGAGGCTTTAAAAAAAGCAAAACTCCCCTCCCACTATGAACTGCGAATTCCCGTGGCCATTCCAGGGTCCCAACTTGAAGTGGAACTCCCTCCGCCCCGTTGCGAAGAGGCTCTCTCTAACAATGATCTTAACTTTAGCTTTGAATAGAAATTTAAAAACCTAGTAAGTTCGAGCACCTTTAAAATAGACTTCATCGATAGCCTTGGTCATAGCCAAGCCGGCAAGAATAAAAACCCAAATCAGAAACAACCAAAACAAAAACAACGGAACAAAAGCCAAAGACCCATAGAGCTTGTCATAGGCAAAAACGTTAACCGTGCTCCACAAGTAGATTTTTTGCCCCACCTTTAGCAAAATATAACTGAAGACCGCTCCGCCAAACGCCGATCGCAATTTGACTTTCTCAGGAGGAGTAAACTTAAAACATAAAAATAAAGCCAAGAAAACCAACACCGTTGCCGTGGAAGAAAACAATCCCACGAACTGCTTTAAAACATCCCAGTCCAACAATCCTGCCGCCACAGAAATCGCCAATGGCGACAGGATCAAAATCAAAATATAAACCATACCCCTCTTCCACCAGGTGGCATGTCTTTTTCCATTCCACACTCGCAAAATCACACTGTCGAAATCGTAAATGATTTTAATCGAAGCCGACAGTAAACCCACCAAACCGAAAATCCCAATCCCCATGGGCTTCACACCACCAAGACTGGCACTCAACTGAGTCACCAGCCGTTCACCCGCACCCGAAGTGATGTAGTTCAATAGCAGCTCTTTAAAATTGAAGGAAAACTCGCCCAAATTGCCCGCCCACTGAGACACTGCCGTAAATATGGCAAGCACAGGGACCAAGGCAAAGATGCTTGAAAACGCCATACTGGTTGCCAGCAGAAGTACATCTTCCTCGTAAAATCCTTGAGCAAAGATTTTAATCACACGTGCGGGCTTTTTTAATTTTGAACGCATAAGTCCCTATTAAATCACGACTTCTCGGGGATTTGATTTGTTTTTTTTAAAAAGGTGGCACAGAAATAGCCTATGACGTGGATCCCCCTTCTTTTTCTGTTATTTTTACAGCCTTCTTTTGGAGAAATTCTGTCCTCCAAAAAGATCTGTGGACCCTATGAGTTGACCGAAGCGCAACTTCCCGGCGGATCTCTTTTTTCAAAAAATGATTTGCTGCTCATTTGCGGAGATGAAAGTGCTCCTGGCTGGAGTGAAATTCCTCGCAATCAGGCCCTTTATCAAATTCAAACCGTTCTAAAATCTCAGGGCTACTTTCAATCCAAAATCGAAGACCAAGGCGAAAGAGTTTTGGTCACCCCCGGGCCGCGAAGCACGGTAAAAAAGGTGGAATTCAAAAATGCCCCACCAAATTTTAAAGATGTGATCTTTCGTGGCTACAAGGGGCAAGCCATTACTCCAACCACTTTGAGCAACACCAAGGATTGGACCACCTCACGCCTGCGCTCGATTGGCTACCCCTGCCCTTCGGTGTCCGTTTCTGCAAATGCAAAAGAGGAGTCCCTCACCTTAAATCTGAAACCAGGACCCAAACTTCGAATCATTGAAGTGGATCGCCCCAAAGATTCCCCTTACGACGATTCCGCATGGCAACGCTATGATGCTTTCAAAGTTCACCAGTACTTCAACGCAGACCTATTGACGTTGACCAGTCGACGCCTTCTTGAAAATGACATGGCTCAATTTGCTTTTTTTAAAGATCTTTGCAAACTCGACGGCGCCCATGTTTTTCAAAATGTTTCTTTAGCACCTCCTCGAAGCTTGCTGTTTTCATTTGGCGCATCCACTGAAGAAGCACCCATTGCAGAGGTCGAATGGAAACACTCCCGGCTGGATGCCGCCGGATCCAATGTGTCCGCAAACCTCTATGGATCACCTCGAAGACAATCTTTGAAAATGCAGTCCGAGCTCTATTGGTTCCACTTTTGGAAAGAACTCTATTTTTTTCCTGGAGTGGAAATTCGTAGAGAAAATGAACCCAACTACAAGACTTTGTCTCAACATTTTCAATGGGGTTTGGGGCATCGAAATGACGACAGCAGACACCGCTACAGTTTTCGGTACACGCCCATGTACACCGTTGAAAAAACTCTTGAAGGCGCCGGTCCCACAAACATTCAGTACTTTTCCTTTCGCACCAGCTTGACCCTCACCAGTCACTATTTTGAATACTTCAAAACCACTCCTCAACAGGGCTACCAATTGAATGTGGACTGGAGCGCTCAGAGGGAGGGCATTGAGTCTCCCCTTTCCTTAGATCAATTTAATTTTTCAGGAACCTGGCTCAGTAACTATGGAAAATGGGATCCCCCATTGGCCGTTTTGGGCGTTCGCTTCAGACACTCCGTCAATGTCACCAGCTCTGAATCTGAAGTGCCCTTCACCTATCGTCTTTATTTGGGTGGAAAGGACGACATTCGAGGTTTTTCGCGAAATTCTATTAATAATTTGGATCAAGGTTATCGAACCGTCAGTTATTTGGGTCTGGAATCTCGATTTTTGGAGGTGCTTCCCTACAAAATTCAGCCCTATCTTTTTTATGACTTTGCCAAAGTGGGAGTTCAACATTGGTCTTGGGATCAAAGCCTTTATGCCTCCCCTGGATTTGGTTTAAGATGGCAAAGTCCCATTGGTTCCTTTCGAGGCTCCCTCTCCCGAGGAATGATTTCTCAAAAAGACGAACAGGTTTCTCAACCCAAAGAGCAGTGGAATTTTATTTTGACCTATGGGCAGGAGTTTTAAATGGGTAGGAAAATTTTTACTTTTATTTTCTGCACTCTGCTGATTGCTCCTTTTGTCTTGTTTGTGACTTTTTTAGCAGTTTGGTTTCAACCCGACCTTCTGATCAATAAGACCACCGCAAATTTGATCGACCAAAATTATTTTCACTGGAACATCGACTGGGACAAAATCGATTTTGAAATCAGCAAGGATGGTTTTTTTGAAACGAATGTGAAATTGCATCTCAAAGATTACTGCTTCATTGAATCCAAAGACAAAACTTTGTGTTTGGATCATTTTGATTTGGACTCTCACATTCGCCATGGATTTTTAGAAATTTTCTCGGTGGAAATTAAAACGTTCTCTGTGAAGGACCAAAAGATTTTTTGGAGCCTTGCTTCATCGTCTCAAAAGGAATCCTCCCCTTCAGATAGAGAACCACTCAACATCGAAGAACAGATTCAAAATTTAAAACAAAAAGTGGCGCTTCTCCCTCCAATCCTGTTTAAAGACATTGATGTCCATATTGAAAATACGACTCTTCAAACATCAAAGCTGAGTTTTGAAATCAAGGCTCAAATGACAGATCCAGAAAAATTAGACTGGAGCCTTAAAGCCTCAGATCAAAGTACAATCCTCAGCGGTACGTTTAAATATCAACCCAAAAATCATCTTCTTTCCACTCAGATTGAAGGGTCTGTCTATCAGATCCCTTCAACGGTCCAAGGTGAAGTTTCACTCAGTGGAGAGTCGGATCTTTCTACAAAACTCCACCTGGAGTCCACTCTTCCCCACCAAAACCAAAATTTTCAGCTTCGTGCGGACCTTAAGGCCCAACTGAGTGCCTCGGAACTTTTGCTGGATCTCAAACCTTTGGCATTGACTCCCCCAAGGGACTTTCCAATTCAGTATGTGGAGGTGGGAGGTTGCCATGGGGTTTTTGAATTTGGCATGAAAGAGCCCGAAGACACCCGCCTGTCCTGCTCACCCATTTCGATCCTCTTTAATCCGAATAAGATTCAAAACTCTCAATTTGCCAAAGAGGTCGGAGCAGAGAAGATCCCGTTTCCGAAGGAGTTGTTGTTCTCGATCAAATCTTTAGTTCCAAAGGAATGGCTGCGCGGAAAATTTTCGGAAAATCCCATCGAATTTGAATTTTCGATGAATCCCGTTTCCGAAAGATCCTTAGAGGCCGAATTTGAAGGCCGAATGGATTTGGCCTATGAAGATGAGCATTATAAAATTGAAGATCCTGAATTGAATCTCTCTATCACTGCCACTCAGTTTCAATCTTTGGTTCATTTGCTGGAAGGGACGGCTTATGCGATTCCCGCTCCTTTGAATCAAATGAAGGGATCCTTGCAGCTCAAATCTCAATCCGGTTTGAAGTTTGACAGTGAACACATCGAAATCCCATTTGAGTTTTCAACTCGGTTGGCAGAGAAGAACAATGAACTGGATACAACCACCAAGGGCCAATTCATTTGGCCTCTCAAAAACAAATCCGAAATTCCCAAACTCACATTGAAAATCCTATTGAATAAATTTTACCTCCAACTTCCAAATTTGGATCCACTGCGAGGAATTCCAAAAGTGACCACCGACTCTCGCATTCAAACAAAGAAAACGACTGCGGAATCCCAGCAAAAGAAAATTCAATTGGATGTGAGTGTTCAAACTTCTGAACCTGGAGCCATTCGCATCTACCACAAGTTTTTAGAACCCTATGCTCCTTTGAGTTTGAACCTGAATGTAAATCCGCAGATGTCCTACACTCTCAAAAAACCTGCGGAGAACTTTAAAATCAATTACCTGCGAAGAACTGTGGAGGTCACAGATCTTCAGTTGAAGCAAAATCCAAAGGAAGATGAGCCCTCTGTGTCGGGTCGGATTCAATACCAAGCCAACGAGTACACTGTATTCATGGAATTCAAAGGGCCCTTGAGCGAACCGCAGGTGGTGCTTTCCAGCAGCCCTCCCTTGGAGCGAAGAGACATCGTGTCTTTGCTTTTGTACAACCGTTTGAATTCTGAAATCTCTACCTTTGAAAGCCAAAGTGTTGGAGGAACCGAAGCGGCCTTGGCCGATCGAGCAGTGGGGCTTTTGGGGTTGTGGGCTTTTGCCTCCACGCCCATTGAAAGCGTGTCTTACGATCCTGGTTCAAGAACCTATTCTGCGCAGATCAAACTTCCAGAAGGCTTTCGCTTCAGCATTGGAACGGATTGGGAAAAGGTGGAAAATTTAGAGCTTCGAAGACATCTGGGCGGCAACTGGATTGTTCGCACCATTTACCACCCCGAGCAGTCGGACCAGAGCAGTTCGGGAGAGATTCGCCTTCAGAGAAAAGTGAACTACTAAGGTTCGAGGATTTTGCTGAAATCCCCATCAATCCAAGCAGATAGCGCGCCGCATTGACTGCCTCGAGTTTTGTGATCTGGTCCTTTTCGAACGGATATGAATTGGATATAAGAGGAGTTCCTTTTTACCGCTGGTCCGGTAGCTCAGTTGGATAGAGCAACAGCCTTCTAAGCTGTGGGTCCCAGGTTCGAATCCTGGCCGGATCACCATCTCGGTTTAGATTTAGGGTTCTTCACATTTTACTATTGCACATTCGAAAAAGTTGGAAAAAGTGATTCCGATAAAAATCAATCGACCTTGAACTCACAAATCTCAAAACCTGAAGTATCAATTCTTCCCTTAACAAAGACATGGGTAACGAAAGGAAACCACAGATATTTTCCACCATTCTCCTTCACGTGATTCCAGAATGAAATGGTTCTACTTGGAACTTCGAAGAGTTCTTTATATTGATCCAAAGCAAGCGACCTCACTTCATGGCTTTCAACTCGATAATCCCCTTCTTTTCGTTTAAATCCCGATCAAAGATGATGGAGTCATTTTATCCAATAATCTGAGAAACAGGCACTCTAAAATAATGTTTTCTGAATATCTTGAGTGCTGGTTTAATTTTCTTTAGTTCATCCGCAATCTTTTGTGGATCTAGTGCAGAAAATTGAACAACATCATTCCATTTACAATTCAAAAGAGGAAGCGATGCCTCAAGGAGCTGATCGCGACCTACGTATTTGGCCGAATGCTGAGTGTAGAGATCCGACGCCTTATCCATCTGATTCAATGGAATCAACTCTGTGCCAACCATTGGTTCCGGCTTTAGATGGTAAATGTAATCATTTTAAATGCTCACTTTATCTTTGCGCTTAAATACCTATGAACCGAGCATACCAACAATTTTGATTCTCTGAAAACCAGATCTATTCAGTGACATGCATAAAATAGATGCAATCCGTCTCAGTATGAAACACATCCAATCCCACTGTCGATAATACCTTAAGCAGTGTCTAAATCTTGAACTGTTATAGCCAATTTAGACAACTCCCAACTGGCCTTACATTTGAATAATAGTTTTTCATCTTCGATGTTGGAAACAATCTTCCGAAAAGAAGTATATAAGAGGGATGGGGCTAAAGATCATGTTTCAACGGGTTGTCACCTACAAAATTGCCCTAAAACTTTTTTTGGGGGTCCTCGCCTTTGCGTGCGGAAAACAAACACTCGCACAGACTCCAAACAAAACCCTTTCTCCGGAAGCCGTGTTTACTCGATGTCATCTTCAACTTACAGGTATGGCTCCGGATGATAAAACCAATCCACAATATTTGGCCGTTAAAAATGGAACCAAAGATCCCTCGCAAGCTTGCATTGAAATTTTCAACTTGGCGAAACTGGATGGCAAAGGAGAGTTGAAACTTCAAAACAATCTCCTGGCTCGACGCGTGCTCAGTCGCATTCACAACATCCACACAAACTTCCTCACACAAAAAGTTCCTTATCCAAATGACGTCAGTTCCTACACGGCCATGGCCAACGACATTGACGAGCCCGCACTTTACTTCACCCGAGCGGCACTGGTTCAAGGTGCCAAATATTCGGAAGTTCTCACTCACAATTCCGGACTTGCTGGACGACGACGGGTTCTCAATGGAACTCCTCTAAGAACTCTATCCACTCAGCGCTTGTTCACTCCCCTTGGAAGCACCAGCACAGATTTTAATTTTCCTCGTGATTCCTTCACCATGGCTTTTTATGCTTGGAACAGCACCAACTTTGGCGCTCACGTTGAACACATGGAAATTCCAGATTCAGATCTGACAGAGTTTGGAGCACTGGTGGGAGTGAAAGACCGAAAAGAAATCACCATTCCCAATGGGTTCATCTCGGGAATTTCCTCCTCTCTTGGCGGAGCCAATCGAGAAGTTCTCAAGTCTCAGTACAACAACCCCATTCTTAACGAACACTTTGGCGGTGGTATTTTAGGATCTCAAAGCTATATCATTGCCAATATCAATCTTCCCAACACCGTTCGTCCTGATGGATTGAATCAAATCAACCGTCGTCTTGGAGCCCGCATTTACGAAGACATGCTTTGCCATCAACTTCCCACGCTTCGTCCGTCGGATGTGGAGGCCTTTGTGGCCCCTCGGTCGAGCTTTCCCTTCCAGCAGCAGAATGCCTGTATGCAGTGTCACCAAAGTTTTGACCCCCTTGCTTATGGCTACAGAAATTTGGTCTTGAGTCGAAGTGCCTTTGGCGCGGTTCGAGACCAAGGCGGATATTTAGTCAGCGGAATGTTTAAAGTTCCCAACTTAAATGACTCCAACTTCTTTTCTACAACGGCACCAAACGGAAAAATCGCTTTTAGGTCTTTGTTAGATCACAAATTGGTCAGTCAAAGTTTTTCGAACTTAAACCAATTGGGATCCGCTCTTGCCCAAACCGACGACTTCTACCTGTGTGCCGCTAAGAAATATTACAAAACCTTTACCGGTGTAAATGTACAGCTCACCGACAGAGAGCCTGCCGGAACCGTTCAAGCTGCTCACCAAAACGAAGTGATCAAATTGGGGAAATTTCTAAAGACCACTCAGTCTTTGGAAAAAATGCTGAAGATGCTTTTTCAATCGAAAATCTATCAGTCCACTGATTTCTCCGCCACGGAGGTGTCTGAGTGAGCTTAAAATCTTCAAGACGACGTTTTTTACAAAGAAGCCTCCAAGGAATCGCCATCACAGGGATCTCTGAAGTACTGACCAACACGTTCTTTAACTCATTGGTCAGCAAGGCTTTCGCTCAAGGAGTGTCCAACGCCCAGGTGGGACCTAATCCTGGCGGCTATTACTTTAACCTTCACATGTTTGGAGCCCCTCCCCGCTGGGCTTTTGATTTGCCATTGACCCCTAATGGAAAAACGGCGCAAAACTTTGTCCCAGGAAATTTTGGAACTGGATTCACAAAGACAAACAATCAAATTCAATTGACCTACAATCCCGTTCAAAAAACCATTGGCGGAAAAACACTGTGGTTGCCTCCGGTTTGGAATTATCACACCTCTCGAAATTTTGACCAAGTTCTTGCAAACACCTTGTTTATTCGTGGAATGGACATGGAGCTGAACAGTCACAACTTGGGGACCTCAAGAAACGTGTCTCCAAATGTGGGTGGACTCAGCATTCAAGGGGCCGTGGCCGACAAATCCAATCGTGCCTTGGCTTCCATTGTGGACAACCGCTGCGCCACTTCAACCGCTTTTAAATCCAGCAAAGGGTTCGTACCTAGCAGCGCCAACACGGGAAATGCCACAGCGAACATTGCCGCACTTCTCTTGCGAGCTTTTAAACCCATTCCAAATTCTCGCATGCACCATAAAGATCAAAGCTTGGCTCTACAGGATCAAGTCTTCTCTCAACTGGAAAGCGAAATGGCAAATATGGGGTTTTCAAAATCCGCCATTGAGTCTTCCTATGAAAACGCCACTCAATTGATTGACGAGAACATTCAATCTTTGGGCGAGCGTTACCCCGCAGTTAAAGCCAAGTATGAGTCTTTGATCACAGAGGCCTTCACTCCCGCTGCAGGATCTCTTCCCGGGTTAAACTCTACGAGCATTCCCGTAAGCGCCACGGATCCTCGGTTTAATGTGGGCTCGGGCATTACCGCATCTGCCATTGGTCACTCTGATCTGAGAAACCTCTCTAACAGTTCTATTTCGGCCTTGGGTGTAGCCCAAAGTTTTGCCTTGATGGAAATTTTCACCAACAAACTCAGCACAAACTTCACAATGACCATGGGTCATCCCATTGGCGTTCCCATTTCCGCCTCACGTTCCGTTCCCATTGCACACGATCAGCATTTTACAGGTTCCATCTTTTCAACCTACATCACCACTCTTTACTACCGATCTCTTTTGAGCTGTTTGTCTGAATTTGTAGGACATTTAAAAAGCCTTGGAATTTTTGATCAATCGATCATTCATGTCACTGGAGATTTTAACAGAAATCCAAGACAAGATGGATCTGGCGCGGATCACGGGATCGAAGGAAGCAACGCGACCATCATCTCCGGAAAGATCAACAGCCCCATGGTCATTGGAAACCTTTCCAAAAATTCTCGTGGGCTCGGCACCTGGGGTGGATCTGCAAGTTTAAATTTTGGACCTGAACAACGTCCCATTAAAGTCAATGATGTGGCGAGGACCATCACCTCTATGCTTGGCGTTCAAGATGTGGTTTCCAACGGATTCCCTTTGATGAAATATCAAGGTGGAATTTGGGTTCCTCAATATGAGGAGGCCGAGAATGTTTAAAAGAAATTTATTTGTTCTTTCAACAATTGCCATATTTTTTGTCACTTTGACCATGTTTCAAAACTGTTCCACGGAGGGCGCTTTTGAGTCCTCTTCATTGTCGAAATCTTCCACCACCTCGTTTGAACACATGTACGGAGACCACAGCATTGCGGACCTTCAAGAAAAACCCATTTCAACTTTCAATGCCCCACTGATGGACCGTCAAATGGTGGTGAGTATTCTTGAGAGAGCCTTTGGCCCCCGATGGTTTATTGAAGATTCAAACATTGAAAGTCAGGCTCCTGATTTTGGATACAGCTGTTTGCCCATGGTCGATGCATACACCATGATCAATGGACGAAGAGTGCTCGCTAATGAAACGGAACCTTGTCATTGGGCCACCGACAACTTCAAGCTTCAGTCCCCACCTGCGGCAGGAGTGGCAAGAGCTTCTTATCTAAAAAACGCCTGCTCCGTCTTAACCGACAACAGTGTCACTTTGGACTATTTTATGTCTCAATTGGGAAGCGAAGAGGAAGTGGCTCAGTTTTCCGATGCCAGTCTCCTTCGAGCTTACCAATTGTTCTTTGTGGGAAAACCGGATCCCAGTGAATCCCTATTAGATGCTCTTCGCTTTATCTCAACCAATCAGCCGGACACAAAAAAGGCATGGTCCGCCATCGCTTTCAGTCTATGTGCTCCCGGTCAATGGCAGGTGCTTTGATGAAAATCCCTTTCACGTTTGCGGCTTTCATTTCGTTGCTCAATTTTAGCCCAGGTGCCCTTGGACAAACTGTGGTCAGCTTGTTTCCCGAAGAGGGACAGGTTGCTGGAGTGACCATTCCCTTTGAAGTTCAGGGGGAAGATGGGCTTTCGGTGGAAGCCATCACTTTGGATCAAAACTCGGCCGGATGTGTGGCTGCGTTGGACAAATTTCGCAAGTCCATCTTTCATGTGCGTTGCGCTCATGTGGGCCAATTTTCAGGAACCCTGATTGTTGTTCAAAATGGAAACGCTTTGAGCCGGTCTTTTCCGACTGTTGAAATCGGTGAAGGCGGCGGCATAGAACCCATCGGCGGTCCAACTCCAGGTGGAGTCAACGACATTCAAGAGGGCTCTCAGTATTTTGCAAGCTATTGCATTCGATGCCATTCCAATCCGGCTTCTAAAAAAGGAAAATCTGCCGCTCAGTTGAACTCTGCTTTGAGCAGCAATGGAACCATGGCCAGTGATTCCGGGCTTCAATCTCTAAGAAACGACCTGTCGGCGGCAGAACTGGATTCTGTCCTTCAGAAAATCAGCAAATATTTGGGGTCCCTATGAGAAAAGACAAATCACGCTTTGTCTTTTTTATCAGTGTTTTTGGTTTGGGACTTGTCATGGGAATGTTTCAAAACTGTTCCCGCTCGGAACTCAAGTTTGAAGATTTGAGTTTAACTCAAGCTTACTCAAGCCTCAATTACCGCTACATTTCAAAGCCCTCTGTCTACGTGGAAGCTTTGCTGGCATTGGATCCAGATCCCAATCCCGAAAAAGCTTTTAAAGTAAAAGTCCTTTTGGGACGTCCTGCAGATTTTGAAAATCAAGGTGTTTTGCGCATCAATGTGGTGGACGAAAACGACCGACTTCTTTGCCCTCGAAAAACTTTAGACCTTTCCAGAGACTTTTCAATGTCGACCCTTTCTTGTGTTCCGCCTTCTGATTTTACAACTGCAATTTTGAAAGTGTCCGTGGAAGGAACCCGTGGGGACTACAATTTCTCCCAATCTTATTCGTTTTAATTTTTTAGAAAGATGTTGAAGCCAGCCATGAACTTTGATCCTCACCCACTTTGTGGTGAGGATGCTCTTTCGCAAACTCAGTGTACAATTCCAACTTCCTCGAAAACTCCAATTTCAAAGATTGACTCTTCGCCCACTGACTCAATTGACTGTAAAAATCCAAAGCTTGTTCCAGATTTAAAGGAGAAACTTCCACAACCTCTAAGAACTTTGAATAGGCAGAATCCTCTCCGGATCGAAAGTAAAGGACAAAACTTCCGGCCAAAGCGTTGACGGCCTCTGGGGATTGAACCGCATTCAAAAAATGCTCGATTTCGCCATCCGAGAGATATTCAGAAAATTCGTTGAACACTGGCTGCTTGACCGCATCCAGCCAATACTCTTTTTCTTGTCCCAAACTTTCTGCGCGGCCTTCGCCAATGGATTCTAGATCAATCACTTTTTATCCGCCTCCCGTGCGTAATCATCTTGATAACGAACAATGTCGTCTTCGCCGAAATAGTGGCCGGTTTGAATCTCTATGATGGTCAGTGGATCTTGCCCAATGTTCTTCACTCGGTGTTTGGACCCCATGGGAATCGAAATGGAGTCATTGGATTTTAAAATGTGAGGATTTTCATCCAAAGTGACTTCTGCCAATCCATCAATGACGGTCCAGTGCTCTGCCCGCTTTTGATGGCTTTGATAAGACAGGCGTGCCCCTGGATCCACCGTGATTTTTTTAACTTTAAAATGATCCGTGTCCGAAAGAACTTCGAACCCTCCCCAGGGACGCCACTCAAAAGGATGTTCACTGACCGTGATTGATCCCGATTCTTTAATTTGTTGAACCAGTTCTTTGACCTTTTGACTCATGCCTTTTTGTGCCACCAGCAATCCATCTGGAGTGTCCACAACCAAAAGATTGTCCACCCCAACCAAACCCACCACTTTGTTTTGAAGAGCGTGCACAAAATTTCCACGAGACTCCACTTGAAAGACCTTTTGCTCCCCTGAGGTTCGTAGCTCCGTCATTTCATCAGAAACCCTGGAAAGCTCATCCCAAGAACCAACGTCGCTCCAACCAAAATCGGAAGGAATGCATTTTAAATTCTGTAATTTCTCCATGATGGCGTAATCCAAGCTGATGTTTGGCAACTTGGAATACTGATACTCCAAATTCGAAAGATCCTTTTGAATTCCCGAGATTTCTTTCCAAAGTTCGGGCTGAAATTTTTGAAACGCCTCAATCATTTGATCCAATCGAAAAACAAAAATTCCCGCATTCCAATAAAATCCACCTTGAGCCAAGTAGGTCTTGGCTTTCTCAAGACTGGGTTTTTCATGAAATTTTAAAACCGAAAGAGCGCCCTCACCTTCTCCTTGGGTTTCGATATACCCATATCCGGTGTCTGGAGAATGGGGACGAATGCCCAAGGTCAAAACTTCACCTTTTTGAGCTTCTTCCACTGCGATCTTTAAAATTCTCTGAAACTCTTCCTCATCTGCCACCAAATGATCTGCCGGAAAAATACCTAATACTTCGTTCGGAGAGACTCCATTCATCAGTGCCAAGTGACAGGACAAAGCCACCGCTGGGCCGGTATTTTTCTGCAAAGGTTCATAAACCACTCGAGAGGCGTTCAAGGATTTCTTTTTTAATGCACGTTCTGTCAATGTGGCCATGGACTTAATGGTGATCACTTCAGGATCTCCAAACGCACTCAATCGATCTAGGGTGTTTTCTAAAAAAGATTGATCAAAAAACTCACAAAATTGCTTGGGATAGCTGCTTCGAGATACGGGCCAAAGGCGAGTTCCGCTTCCCCCCGACAATATCACTGGTTTCATACACACCTCATTTACCCCAAAGCTTAATAGACGATTTTGGAAGTGTCAGTCTTCAATTGTCCTCCCTGAAAGAGAATGTTACTTTTTTAACAATCTCTACCAGAGCTAAAAAGGAGCGCCCATGTCCATTCCCTTTATTGACATCAAAGCCCAGCACCATGCCCTTAAAAAAGAAATCGAAGCACAAATTTCGAAGGTTCTCGAGCACTGCCAATTCATTTTAGGACCTGAAGTGACAGAACTGGAAGGAAAGCTGGCGGAGTTTTGCGGCGTCAAACATGCCATCACCTGCTCCAGTGGAACCGATGCGGCCCTTCTTGCAATGATGGCCGAAGGGATTGGCCCCGGAGACGAAGTGATCGTCCCTGCCTTCTCATTTATTGCCACTGCCGAAACCGTTGTGCTGCTTGGCGCCACGCCGGTCTATGTGGATGTGGATGAAGAGACCTACTGCATCAATGTGGATGAGATTGAAAAAGCCATCACTCCCAAGACAAAAGCCATTCAGCCCGTGAGCCTGTATGGGCAAATGGCGGACATGGAGGCTCTTCAAAAGATTTGCGAAAAGCACAATTTGGTTTTGATCGAAGATGCGGCCCAATCTTTTGGAGCCACTCAAAACGGCAAAAAAAGCTGCGCCTTTTCCCACTATGGAGTGACCAGCTTTTTCCCTGCAAAACCTTTGGGATGTTACGGAGATGGCGGAGCTGTTTTTACGAACGATGACGCCAAGGCCGAACGCATGAAGCAACTTCGAGTCCATGGGCAAACGGCTCGTTATGAACACAGCTTTATTGGAATCAATGGACGGATGGACACCCTTCAGTGTGCCATTATGCTCCCTAAGCTCGAACGTTTCCCCTGGGAATTGAAACAACGAAACGAATTGGCAAAAAGATACAATAACGCCTTTGGCGAATTTTCCTCAAAGGGAATCTTTATTCCGGTGGTGAAAGAAAATAACACTTCCGCCTGGGCCCAATACACCTTGCGCACCACAAAGCGAGATTTCCTGATTGAAAAATTAAAAGAAAAAGAAGTTCCAACGTCCATCCACTATCCAAAAGCCATGTCTGAACAACCTGCCTATTTGGAAAATGGTCGCATTGTTTCAGATTCCATTTCAAAGCGCTTAGGACATGAAGTCTTCTCTCTTCCCATGTATCCCGACATGCCGTTTGAAATTCAGGACAAAGTCATCCAAGCTTTAGTTGAAATCGCCAACCAAATGTAGAAAGGACCACAAATGGGGTTGCTTCTGAAACAACTTTTTGGATTCATTAAACTTTTGAATTCCGAAACCGGTCACAATCAAATAGCTGCAGGAGTGGCCTGTGGATTTATTCTTGGAATGACTCCACTCCTTTCTCTGCAAAGCCTCTTGGTTTTTCTTTTGATCTTTTTCTTTCGAATTCAGGCGGGAGCCGCATTTATCTCTGCGTTCTTTTTCGCCTTTATCGCCTGGGTTTTTGATCCGCTTTTCCATCAGTTTGGAAGTTGGTTTTTAAGCCTTCCCTCCTTGCAAGGTCTATGGACGGAACTTTACAATATGCCCTTGGTTCCACTCACTCGTTTTAACAACTCCGTGGTGATGGGTTCCGGCGTCTTTGCCATCTTGTGCTTCCCCTTGGTATTTTTTGCCTCCAAGTGGCTCGTAAAGAAATATCGCCGAGCGGTGGTCGATCGGATCAAAAGCACAAAGTTCTGGAAAGGGATTCAAGCCACCTCCCTTTACAAGTGGTATTACTCCTACGAAAATCTCTACGGATAGGTGATTTATGACTGAAAATAAGAAAGTTGAAAAAAAGAAGAAGAAAAAAGGCCCCATTCGCATTGAAGCGATCCTTCCAGCGGTCCTCATTCTAGGATTAGTTTATGGCTATTTCTATTTCTTCTTTGATGGACATTTGAGACGAGCTGCCGAATACGCGCTGACTCAAATCCACGGTGCCGAAGTCAACATTGGAAACATTGAAACCAGTGTTTTCAACGCCTCGCTCTTGGTTCAAAAAATTCAAATCACCGACAAAAATCAACCTGAGCGGGATCTTTTTCGCGTTGGCGAAATTCACTTCAAAGCTCTTTGGGATGGACTTCTTCGTGCCAAAGTGGTCATTGACGATGCTTCGATCAAAAACATTCAAGCCTTAGTGCCACGGGAACGTCCCGGTCGGGTTCTTCCTCCACCTCCTCCTGATGGCAAGCCGGGAATCATCGCGAAGGCCGAAAAAGAAATCGTCGATCAAACCCGAGCAAAACTTCAAGACAACTTCATTGGTGACATTGCCGCCGTCGCCGGCGGAGTGGATGTCAAAGATCAACTGGGCCAGATTGAAAGCAATCTTAAAGCCAGCGTTCGAATCAAAGAGTTGGAAGAAGAGCTCAACAAGAAAAAGGCCGAGTGGGACCAGCGCTTAAAGGACCTTCCCGAACAGAAGTATTTTAAGGATCTAGAAGCTAGATTTAAAGCCATCAATTGGAATGAAAAAGATCCTTTAAAATTTGCTGCAAACCTTCAAACTGCAAACAACCTGATCAAGGAAGCCAAAGGCAAAGTGGAAGAAATCGACAAGGCCCAAAAGGACCTTCGCGGAGATCTTGGAAATTACGGGGGATCTGTTCAAAATCTCGAATCCTTTGTCAAACAAGACATCGAAGATTTGCAAAAGCGATTCAATATTCCAAGCATTGATCCCAAAAATATGACCCAACAGTTCTTTATGAAGCAAATTGAAGAGCGTTTGGTGGGCGTGCGCAAATACTATGAAGTTGCAAAAAAATACATGCCTCCCAAATTCAAAGGCGAAAAAGCGCCGGAGCCTGAGGAAACCCTTGTTCCTCGAAAACGGGGCGAGGGCAAAAACTTTACCTTTCCGATCACCAAAGGCTACCCTAAGTTTTGGCTCAAAAGAGCCTTTGTCTCTTCCGAAGTCAGTGCTTCTGAATACAGTGGGAATGTCCAAGGAGAGATTCTGGATGTCACCAGTCACCCTCAGTATTTGGGAAAACCCACTCGAATAAACCTTAAAGGTGATTTTCCAAATCAAAACGTTTTTGGCTTGAGCATCAACTCCATCATAGATTTTACCACCGATGTGCCAAAACAAAGTTTGGATTTGAAACTCAACTCTTTTCCTATGGGAGTGTTGAAGCTTTCGGATTCGGACGATGCGCGAATTTCTATGACTCCCAATCAAGCCTCCCTGCAAGCAAAGGCCCAGTTGACGGAAGGAACACTCAATATGGACACCTACAGTCAATATAAAGGTGTGAAGTTTGATGTGGAAGCCAAGCAAGAATTTGTCAAAAACTTGCTGGTGAATGTTTTTGCGGGCATTCCGGATGTGACCTTGAACGCTCATATTGAAGGAGCTTGGGACAAGTTAAACTTCAACTTGAATTCGAATTTGGGTCAGGCACTGGCGAAGGGATTTGGCCAACAACTTCAGGCGCAAATTGATGCTGCGAAAGTAAAAATCCGCCAAGAAATTGATAAAAAAATTGGCGCCGAGAAAGAAAAACTGAAAGCTCAGCTTAAAAACCTTTCTGGAGATCTTTCGAAATCCTTAGGCGTGAAAAAGTCAGAAGTAGACAAAGTTTTAAAAGACCTGGAAAAGGAATTGGACAAGCAGGGAAAAGGCATTGTCAAAAAAGACGATTTGAAAAAGCTTGAAGATGAAGGAAAAAAACTTCTAAAAGGTTTGGGGTTTTAAGTGCAAACCCACACAAACTTATCTTTAGACAACCTTAGCTCTGAACGCTCCCTTCAATTGAGCTCCCTTAGGCTGCAAACACCCATAGGCGAGATGTTGGCCATGGCCAGTGAAGATGCACTTTATTATTTGGATTTTTGCGAACGTAAAAATTTAGAGTCCCAACAGGCGAATTTTCAAAAACAAACAAAGGCTCAGATTCAGCCGGGCACCAATAAGATTCTTTCGAAGCTGCAACAGGAGCTGAGTGCATACTTTGAAGGTTCCCTGGAAAAATTTGAAACTCCCCTTGCCCTGATTGGAACTGAATTTCAAAAACAGGTGCTCAAAAGCCTTCAAGAAATTCCTTACGGGCAGAAAATCACTTACAAAGATCAGGCATCCAGTATGAATCGCCCCCGTGCGGTGCGAGCCGTGGCCAAGGCCAATGGGCAGAATCATTTGGCCATCATTATTCCCTGTCATCGTGTGGTGGGCTCTCAGGGCAGCCTAACAGGTTACAGCGGCGGTCTGGAACGAAAGCGCTGGCTCCTCAACCTCGAAGCCAATCAACACGAAACCCATCAATAGGGCTTCTCGCTAAAAAAGACTCTCGGCAAAAAGTACCTGCTTCCTTTTTAGCGGGGATGCTATTTTCCGCTGCGATTAAAATCGCCGGCTTTGCCTTTTCGAGGCGATTTTTTCTTCGAGGATTTTCCAGAGTTACAGTAGCCGCCATCCCCTTTGAGCTTTCGTTGCTCTCGAAAGATGTCTGGATAGAAACCAATCTTTCCAGTGAGCTTATAGTTCTTATTCAAGATGGACTCGGGATTCCCGCACACCGTTTGACGAGTCAGCTCCGAAACTGCTTTCACAATCCCTTCGGCATCCACATAAAAAGGACCGGCCCCTTCCTCGCCCACAAAAACCAATTCGAAGGTTCTTCCCTTGGGCTCGTAATCTAAAAACTGAACCTCTCCCGGAGGAGACACCACAACTGCGGGCTCAATGGCATCTTGAACCGCCCACACATGGAATGAAAAAAGACCTGTTACAATCCAACTGACTAAAAAATAGGATGCCTTCATTTCTTTTCTCCTCGCGTTTCCTCAAATCAGAGTTATGCCATTTTCCTCATTAACTGAACTCACAATAAAAAACTATCTCAGTGCCTTGCCTTTTGCTCTACGGGCTCGACCTTTACCTCCTCTTTCGGGAGATCCACCTGTGATGGTCAAGGGCGCGCCTTTACAAGACTTTAATACTTTTAACACTTTAGGAGTAACGCGAACACATCCTTTAGATCCATTTTCTCCAATGGGCATTGGAGGCTTCCTCCACCAAGCGGTGTGGAAAACTCTTCCTCCACCACTTTGACCCATTCCTTGAATTCCCTCAATCGCCACACCATCTTTTACAACACGGCCATGATGTCTGCCGCCAATTGTCCCACTCCCATTGATCGTAGTTCCGTTCTTTCCACAATCAATGATTTGCTCCGAATTGGGTAGGTTCATCCCCCCAATTGTGATGCGATGGGTACTGCAATCCACACGAACACTTTGGCACTGCCCCGTAATGGATCCGCCGTCCGTTTTGTTTTGAGGGTTGTAAGGATCTGCGTTGAAGGGCGTTTCTGGATTTGGAGTCTGCAAGCAACCCACTCCCACCAAAGCCAAGGCTCCAACAAATAGCGCTAACATTTTGTACATAGGTCTATGGTAACGAAAAATTGCGATGTTCCACCAGAAGACCTGGCCAAGAATGCGACGTAAGTCGCCTTCACTCACTCTTCTTTGTGAAGAGAGGAATAGATGTCCCCAAAAAACTGAATGGCTTGGTCATGGTCCCAAACTTCCACGCCCACCACTTTGCGCACCAACTTAAGGCCAGGACCTACGATGTAGGATTCCGGCAAAACTTCGGTTCCATAGCCTTTCGAAATGACACCTTCTGGATCTCTTAAAATTCGGAAGTTTTCAGGAAAGGGCTCAAAGCCTTTCAAAAAGGCCTTTAAATCATCTTCGTGCTTGTCTTGAGAAATGGCTAGAACTTCAAGTTTTTCCCCAAGTTTTTTTGCCAATTGAATCATTGACGGAACTTCTTTGACACAGGGAACACACCATGAGGCCCAAAAGTTAATCAGAACCACCCGATCTTGAAAGTGACTCAATTGAACTCTTTCGCCACTGTAATAGTCGGTGAGTTCAAAATCCTTTATGCCATTTTTTTCCAACTGATTCAGAATCTGAGCCGAACGTGTCGGCGCACGTCCTTGATTCAAAAAGTCTTGATAAAAATACCAAGGAATGGACAGCAAGCCCGCAACCACTAAAACCGCAAAAAATGCCTTAACGTGAATCATAGGGGATCAATCCTAGCATGCTTGCATCTTGTCGACGATGGATTTGTGACTGCGACATCCAGCAAGATTTAAGGAGCCCTGCCCCATCTCAGCCCTTCGCCCTTCCATTGAACATCCTCAGGAATATCCAAAATAATAAAAAAGAGAGTCTTGGACTCTCTTTTTTTACTTTTGATTTTATATCTAACTTATATTTAAACCTTATATTTAAACGTCGAGCTGCGAAGAGAGTTTCCCCACGCACAGTTCAAAAGCTTAAACTAGGCCTTTTTCTTTGTGCGAGAAGTTTTGCGTGCCGTAGACTGCTTCTTGCGAGTTTTCTTTTTAGACTTCTCCGCTGAAGCTTTCTTTGTCACTTTCTTCGCAGCACTTGCCTTTTTGCTGGCCGTCTTCTTCGCAGAAGCTTTTTTCGCAGCTTTCGGCTCATCCGCAGTGGCACCTGTTGAAGGCTTGTAGTCTACAAATTCAATAAAAGCCACGGGAGCGGAATCGCCGTCACGGTGACCAATTTTGATGATGCGAGTGTATCCACCTGCACGGTCTGCAAAGCGGTCTTTCAAATCTGTCACCAAAGTTTGAACCACACCGGGATTTGGATAACGGGATTCAAGAAGACGTCGAGAGTGCAAAGTGCCTTTTTTACCAAGAGTCACGGCCTTCTCAACATGGCGACGCACCTCTTTGGCCTTTGCCAAAGTTGTTTTGATTCTTCCATTTTCAACAAGGGAATAAACCAAACCACGAATAAGAGCCACACGAGGCCCCTGTCTGCGGGAAAAAGAATGTGTTTTTGTTCTATGTCTCATCTGCTACCTCTTAATCTCTATTGTGGCATTCCGCTGCCGCCGTTGGTTGTATCGACGGAAGCACCCATCATTGCCTGTTGAGCACGCTGGGGGTTATTGGGGTCCCATCCGGGAGGAGGCCATCCTTCGATCTTCATCCCTAGAGACAATCCCATGTTAGAAAGAATTTCCTTGATCTCGTTCAAAGACTTACGACCAAAGTTCTTTGTTTTAAGCATTTCCGCTTCAGACTTGGTCACCAACTCGCCAATGTGACGGATGTTGGCATTCTTCAAGCAGTTCGCTGAACGAACCGAAAGTTCCAAATCATCCACAGAGCGGAAAAGATTTTCGTTGAATTGAGGAGTTGCTGAAGTCTCTTCCACTTCTTCGGGCTCAATGTCCTCGTCGAAGTTCAAGAATACTTGCAATTGCTCTTTTAGAATTTTTGATCCCAAAGAAACACTCTCTTCGGGCTTCAAAGACCCATCCGTCCAAACTTCCAAAGTCAACGCATCGTAGTCGGTTCTTTGACCCACACGAGCTGCAGACACATTGTAGTTCACTCGACGAATGGGGCTGTGAAGAGAGTCTACAGGAATAAATCCAACGCCCAAATCTTGCTCACGCCCTTCGGCCTCAACATATCCACGGCCAAAGCTCACGACAATTTCAGCTTCAAACTTCGCGTCTTTTCCAAGAGTGGCAATGGGTTGGTCCGGATTCAAAACTTCCAATCCATCTGTCAATTGGATGTCCGAAGCCAAAACTTTTCCAGGTCCAACTTTAGAAATGCGAACTGTTTTAGGCTCAGCATCCGCTTGACGGAATCGAACCTCTTTCAAGTTCAAAATGATGTCAGTCACGTCTTCAAGAACGTCAGGCATTGTGCTGAACTCATGAAGAACACCCTCGAATTTTACAGCAGAAACTGCTGAACCCATCATAGAGCTCAAAAGGACTCGACGAAGAGAGTTTCCTAGAGTCACTCCGTACCCTCTTTCCAAGGGGCGGATATAGAACTTCCCATAAGTGGAAGTCAAAGACTCTTTTTCAACCTCAAAACCCTTGGGCTGAATCAAGTCTCTCCAGAATTTGTAATAGTGCGGTTGAACTGTCATTTGTGACATATGGGTGACTCCCTTAAACTGCTGATTTGTTAAAAACTCAATGACCTAAAATGCTACTGTTACACTCGACGACGCTTTGGAGGGCGACAGCCGTTGTGAGGAACTGGAGTCAAATCTCTCATGGAGTTCACTCGGAATCCCATGCTTGCCAGCGCTCTCACTGCAGGCTCTCTTCCTGCTCCAGGACCACGAATGATCACATCAACAGATTTCATTCCTGCTTCCAAAGCTTTCTTACCCGCATCTTCCGCTGCAACTTGCGCGGCAAAAGGAGTTCCTTTTCGGCTTCCTTTGAAACCGAGCATTCCTGCGGAAGACCAACAAACAGCTCCACCGTTCAAATCAGTGAAAGTGATGATGGTGTTACCAAAACCGGATTGGATAAAACATTTTCCGGTGGGAATGTTCTTTTTTACTTTTTTCTTCGTGGACTTTTTAGATGCATCAGCCATCTTCAATTACCTCTTATACAGCTTTTTTCTTGTTTGCTACGGTTTTTCTTGGGCCTTTTCGAGTTCGAGAGTTTGATCGTGTACGCTGACCACGAGCTGGCAAACCTCGCTTGTGTCGAAGTCCACGGTAACAACCCAAGTCCATCAATCTTTTAATGGACAAGCCAATTTCTCTTCGCAAATCCCCTTCAACTTTAAAAGAAGATTCAATGGCTGAACGAAGTTGAGCCACTTGCTCATCGGTCAAAGCATCAGTTCGAAGGGTTTTATCGAATCCAACTTCATCTACGATTTTTTTAGCCCGTGAAGGACCGATGCCGTAAATGTACTGAAGGGCGATTTCAATTCTCTTATTTTTTGGAAGGTCAACACCTGCTATACGAGCCATTCTTGCTTACCCCTGCTTTTGCTTGTGCTTTTTATTTTCACAGATTACGCGGATGACGCCAGATCGACGGATCACCTTGCATTTGTTGCATATTTTCTTAACGGAAGCTCTCACTTTCATAACCACATTCCCTTTTGTTCACCCTTAAGAAAGGGGCTTTAAATTCAAAAAAACAAAGCCAAAAGCCGCAATTATTTTTTTGCGACCTGAGACCCTAACACCTTCAACATGAGGTGTCTATAATTTAGGTTGACTCCGAACCATTTTCATTAGGTCGACGCCACCTCTTGGCTCAGTCGAGAGAAAACCTCTTCCACTTCACCTTCGCCCTCCACGGTCTTCAATTTGCCCTGAGAAGCATAAAAATCCTTCAAAGGGGCCGTTGAATTCATGTAGGCCTCCAGACGCTTAGAGATGACCTCTTCCTTGTCATCCGGGCGCTGAATCAGCTCTCCCCCACACACATCACAAACGCCCTCTTTTTGAGGGGGGCTTGCATGAATATGGAAGGTCGCACCACACTTCTGGCACACGCGACGGCCTGTGAGCCGGTCCGTCAATTTCTTATGGTCCACCTCAAGAAAAATCGCCTTATTGAGCGGTCTTCCGAGATCTTCCAAGAGCGCATCCAGAGCCTTGGCTTGGGCTTCCGTACGTGGAAATCCATCAAAAATAAAAGAAGCTTCAGGTTTTGAAGCCAACTTTTCCTTCACCAATCCAATCACCACATCATCAGGAACCAACTGCCCCTGATCCATAATCTTTTTTGCAGCCATTCCCAGGTCCGATTGGGCCTTGATGGCTTCTCGCAAAAGGTCTCCGGTGCTGATGTGGTTGAAACCCTTTCTCTCAATCAACAGAGAGGATTGGGTCCCTTTTCCTGCGCCCGGAGGTCCAAAAAGCACCAGGTTCAATATTGAACCCTCCGGCTTTTTACTTTCACACCCTTCATCAATCCCTCATATTTCGCAGTCAAAAGATGAGATTGAATCTGTTGGCTGGTGTCCAACGCCACTCCCACCAAAATGAGAAGACTTGTTCCGCCAAAGTAGAAAGGCACTTTAAAGGCACTCACCAAAATTGTTGGCAAAATACAAATGGCACTGAGGTAAATTGCACCCGCAACGGTCAAACGGTCCAAAACACGTTTGATGTAATCCGCTGTGCTTTTGCCTGCTCGAACACCAGGAACAAAGCCACCGTACTTTTTAAGGTTGTCAGACACTTCCACCGGATTGAAAACGATCTCGGTGTAGAAAAAACAGAAGAAAACGATCAGACCCACAAACAACACATTATAAATGGACCCTGTTGGAGAAAGAGACTGGCTCAATTCTCTCATCCAAGGCTTGTCGATAAACTGAGCCATGGTTGCAGGGAACATCAAAAGTGAAGATGCAAAAATAGGTGGAATCACGTTTGAAAAGTTAATTTTAAGAGGCAAATGACTGGTCGGAGTCTGAGTCATTCCCGACTGAGTCGCTGCCTTTTGAGAGTAATGAACCGGAATTCTTCGCTGTCCCACCTCAAGGAAAATGATCAAACCAATGACCAAAACCATCAATGCAACAATGATAAAGGCCACAAAACCACTCAATTCACCGGCACCGATCATTTGGAACATTTGAACCGCTCCATGGGGAATTCCCGCAGCAATCCCTGTGAAAATGATCAAGCTGGCACCATTTCCAATGCCGCGCTCGGTGATCTGTTCACCCAGCCACATGATAAAACAAGTGCCCGCAACTAGAGTCATGATCGACATAAAACGAAAAGAAAAGAGTCCACCAAAAGATTGAACGGTCACAAGAGACTGTTCATTGTGGCTGGAAGTCAAAAGAAATGTGGACATGGCATACCCTTGCACCACCGCCAATACAATTGTCGCATAACGAGTGTATTGGTTGATTTTCTTTCGCCCTTGCTCACCTTCTTTTTTCAACTGTTCCAAGTAAGGAACAGCGGTTTGCAAGAGCTGGAAAATAATCGAGGCAGAGATATAAGGCATGATCCCTAGCGCGAAAACACTAAATCGCTCTAAGGCTCCACCTGTAAACGTATTGAACAAACCAAAAATTCCAGAGCTTTGAGCCTGAAAGAACTCCATGACCAACTTAGGGTCAACTCCAGGAACGGGAACATGAACACCCAATCGGTAGATCGCCAGCATTCCCAAGGTGAATAAAATCTTGTTGCGAAGTTCTTTTGGAAAATTCAACGCTGGGTTTGCCACTACGAAATCACCTCGGCCTGTCCACCGGCTTTTTCAATTGCCGCTTTTGCAGTTTCAGTGAACTTGTGAGCTTTAATGCTCAAGCCGGCAGGAGCTTCTCCGCGGCCCATAATCTTAATTTTTGAACCTTTGCGAGCCAAACCTGCTTTTTGAAGCTCTTCAGGGCCAACGGTTCCTGAGAACTTTTGCAAACGATCCAAATTCAAAGCTTCAAACTCATTTGCAAATTGAACATTTGAAAAACCAAACTTTGGAAGACGACGAGCCATCGGTGTTTGACCACCTTCAAAGCCCCGACGAATCGCTCCTCCTTTGCGTGCTTTCTGACCCTTGTGACCCTTCGTGGAAGTTCCGCCTTTTCCTGAACCAACACCACGTCCAAGTGCTTTTGATTTGTGGGTCGAGCCTTTAAATTTTTTCAATGAAGATAGAGCTGACATATTAGCCCTCCACTTTCACGTCCAACCACTGCTGAACTTTCATGATTTGACCACGATTGGCAGGGTTGTCTTGAACAACCACTTCTTGGTTGATCTTTCGAAGACCCAAGCATTCCATAGTGGCTTTTTGCCCCTTGGTCGCTCCAATCAAACTCCTCTTTAAACGCACTCGAAATGACTTAGCCATTTTTATTCACCTTTTGTCACTCGTTGACTCATCAACTGATTTAAACCGTTCAAAGTGGCTCTCACTGCATTGTGAGGGTTGGTTGTACCAACACACTTTGTAAGGATGTCTTTAATCCCAACAGCTTCCAAAACCGCTCGCACCGGGCCACCAGCAATAACGCCGGTTCCAGGAGCCGCAGGTAGCATGATGATCTTTGCAGCTCCGAAACGACCCACCACTTGATGAGGAATTGTTCGGTTCTCTTTCAAAGTCACCGTGCTCAATGCTTTTTTTGCAGTTCTTCCCGCTTTGCCAATGGCCTCTGGAACTTCACCGGCTTTGCCTGTTCCAAATCCCACTTGGCCCTGTCCATTTCCAGCCACCACAAGTGCAGAAAAGGAAAAACGTCGTCCCCCTTTTACCACTTTGGCAACTCGATTGATTGCAACCACTCTCTCTTGAAGTTCGTTTTGGCCTTCTACCACGTCCATAGCTCCTTATTAAAAATTCAAGCCCGCTTCACGAGCCCCATCTGCCAATGCTTTGATTCGACCATGAAATACGTACCCACTGCGATCAAAAACGACTGTTTTGATGTCTTTCGACAAAGCTTTCTTTGCCACATCTTCACCAACAGCTTTTGCGACTTCAATGTTGTTCGCCTTGCTCTTTGTTGCCAAAGTGGAAGAAGACGCCAAAGTGCGACCATTTACATCGTCAATCACTTGAGCGTAAATGTGTCTACCGCTTCGAAAAACCGTCAACCGAGGGCGCTCTTCTGTGCCCTTCACCTTTTTACGAATGCGAGCTCTGCTTTTAAGCCTCTTCGTAACTTTGGCTGCTGTTTTATTTTTTAATTTAATCGAAATCACAACTCACCTCTTATTACTTAGAAGCCGACTTACCAGCTTTTTTCTTAATAACTTCATCAGAATAGCGAATCCCTTTGCCCAAGTAAGGCTCTGGAGGTCTGAAAGACCGAATCTTCGCTGAAACTTCACCGACCAAACCTTTATCAGCACCTTTCACAGTAACTGAGGTTTGTTTTTCCACAGAGATCTCAATTCCGTCAGGAATGGCAAAGCTGATTGGGTGAGAATAACCCAAAGTTAGCTCAAGCTTCTTGCCACTGACAGCCGCTCGATATCCCACACCATTCAACTCCAAAGATTTGCTCCAGCCTTTGGACACACCTGTCACCGCGTTTTGAATCAAAGCGCGGTACAAACCATGATAAGCTCGAGTTTGAGGCTCTGTATTTGAAGGCTCCAAAGTGATGCTCTCGGGAGAAACGTTCACTTTGATTTCCGGTCTTACAGGAACCGTCAAAGTGTACTTTGAACCCTTCACAGTCACCGTATTGTCCGCCGCCACATTGACCTGAACAGACTTATCTAAAATTACTGGAGATCTACCAATTCGCGACATATTTCACCTACCATACCTGACACAAAAGCTCGCCACCCAAGTTCTGAGTTGCAGCTGTTGAACCATCTACGATTCCTTTATTTGTGCTTAAAATTGCAATTCCATAGCCATTTCTGACCTGAGGAACTTCTTTTGATTTTACATACAAGCGACGACCTGGCCGGCTCAAACGGTCAATTGCAGTGATCGAGTGCTTTCCAGCCTCGTCATATCGCAAGTAAACCCTCATCACTCCCTGTTTTCCATCCTTCGCTACTTTGAAAGAGCGAATGTAGCCATTGTCCAAAAGAATTTTGGCAATGCCCACACGGGTATTGGAAGAGGGGATGTCTACCTTCTCGTGCTTTGCCATTCCGGCATTTCTGATTCTTGTTAAAAATTCGCCAATAGTATCCATCTAAAAATCTCTCCCTTATTTCTTTCTGAAAGGAAAGCCCATTGCTTCCAAAAGAGCGCGACCCTGGGCATCGTTTTCGGCAGAAGTGCAAATGGTGATATTCATCCCACGAACAGTTTCAACCTTATCGTATTCAATTTCTGGAAAAATAATTTGTTCTTTCAAACCCATGTTGTAATTTCCACGACCATCAAACCCTTTGGGCGAAAGACCACGAAAGTCACGAACACGAGGAAGGGAAAGATGAATGAGTCTTTCCATAAAGCTCCACATTCTATCTTTTCTCAATGTCACCATGGCTCCCAAAGGCATTCCTTCACGCAACTTAAAGTTGGAGATCGCCTTTTTCGCCTTAGTAATCACTGCTTTTTGACCCGTGATGGCTGTCAATTCATCCACTGCTTTGTTCAAAACCTTTGGGTTTTTTACAGCTTCAGAGATGGACGTGTTGATTACGATTTTTTCCAATGTTGGAACTTGCATTGTGCTCTTTAGACCGAGGTCTTTCATCAATGCTTTCGAAATCTCTTCTTTATATTTTGTTCTTAATTCGATTTCCATTTCATCCTCACAAAACTTCTGGAGCCAAAGAAATGATTTTTACGAATTGCTTCGCTCTCAATTCTCTCGCCACAGGGCCAAAAATACGAGTTCCAATTGGTTCTTTGTTGTTGTTGATCAACACCGCGGAATTGTCGTCAAAGCGGATATAGCTTCCATCGGGACGACGAAGTTTGTGGATTGTGCGAACAATCACAGCCTTCGCAACATCACCTTTCTTCACCTTGGAGTTCGGCATCGCATCTTTGATGGAAACAACGATCACATCGCCAATAGAGGCATATCGTCGTTTTGTTCCACCCAAAACTTTGATGCACTGAACTTCCTTGGCACCAGAATTGTCTGCGACTTTAAGTCGTGTTTGCATCTGAACCATTTATGACCTCTTAAGCTTCCACTTCGGCTTTTTCAACGACAGACACCAAAGTCCATCTTTTAGTTTTACTCAATGGTCGACTCATACGAATCGAAACCTTATCTCCAATTTTCGCCTCATTCTTTTCGTCGTGTGCTTTGAACACAGAAGTTCTTTTCACGAACTTCTTGTATTTTGCGTGACGAACTTTTCGGTAAATCAAAACCGAGATGGTCTTATCCATCTTGTCACTGACCACTTGACCAATGACTTCGTTCTTTCTTCCGCGAGTCTTCTGATTTGCATCTTTTGTTTCAGCCATGACCTTCTCCAATTACGCTTTCTTCTCGCTCAATTTAGAACCCAATGCGGTGTTCACTTGAGCCAAATTTCTGCGTGTATGTCTAATTTCCAAAGGATTACTGAGCTGACCCAAAGAATGCTTCATCTTGGATACAAAAAGCTCTTCCGTCATTTTAGACTTTCTTTTTACCAACTCATCTACCGTTAAATCTTTAATCTCTGAATATTTCATTGCCTATTCCCTCGCGATCAACTTCGTCTTAAAGGGCAGCTTGTGAGCCGCAAGACGGAATGCTTCTTCTGCCTGTTCTTTGGAAACTCCGTTCATTTCAAAAATGATCCGGCCTGGTTGCATTTTTGCGATCCAGTATTCCGGACTTCCTTTTCCTGAACCCATTCGAGTTTCAGCAGGTTTCTTAGTGATTGGTCGGTCCGGAAAAACACGAAGCCAAAGCTTACCACCTCTTTTAACAGAGCGGCTGATCGCAATACGACCGGCTTCCAATTGTCTTGACGTCAAACGACCGGCTTCCAAACAAACAAGACCATAATCTCCAAATGCCAAATAGTTCCCACGAGTGGCAAAGCCTCCGTAGTGACCTCTGTGCTGTCTTCTCCACTTGACTCTCTTAGGACTTAACACGGTTGGCCTCCTCAATTTCCTTAGCTGAGTAAACGTCGCCTCTGTAGATCCAAACCTTCACTCCAATCAACCCATAGGTTGTCAAAGCTTCCGCAGTTCCATAGTCGATATCTGCGCGCAAAGTATGAAGAGGAACGCTCTTTTCGTTGTACCACTCGGAACGAGCAATCTCTGCCCCATCCAAACGTCCGCTCACTCGAATTTTAATTCCGCGAACTCCGCCTCGAACTCCTGCTGCCAAAGCCTTCTTCAAAGCTCTTCTCCAAGAGATCCGTTTTTCCAATTGAAGGGCGATGTTCTCGGCAACCAATTGAGCATCCACATCAGGTTTTCGCACTTCTTGAATGTTTACGAAAACCTCATTGGGAGTCAGTTTTTGAATGTCTGACTTCAATGCATCAATTCCAGTTCCTTTTTTTCCAATCACAACACCTGGTCGAGCTGTTGAAATGATCACTTTGATCTTATTTGCAGCTCTTTCCATTTCAATCTTAGCAACACCTGCGTGCTTCAACTTTTGCTTGATGAATTTTCTTAGTTTGTAATCTTCCTTAAAATTCTCAATGTACTGTTGGCCTTTTGCATACCAACGAGAATCCCAAGTTCGAATTACTCCCACTCTAAAACCAATAGGGTTAACCTTCTGTCCCACGAATCACCCTTCCTTATTTCTCATCCAAAACGACGTTGATATGACTCATTTTCTTCTTCACCATAAATGCTCGGCCTTGGGCTCTTGGGCGAAATCTCTTCATGGAAGGCCCCATATCTACCCAAATCGACTTCACAAAAAGATTGTCCAAATCGATGACTTTCTTCTGTTCTGCGTTTGCCAAAGCTGACTCAATCAACTTTTTCATCAAACGCGCACCTTTCTTCTCAGAAAAGGTCAGAATTTTAACAGCTTCATTCACATCTTTTCCACGGACCAAGTCAGCGACCAGTCTGGCCTTCTGAGCTCCAATTCGTGCAAAGCTTAATTTTGCTTTTACTTCCATGACTTAATCCCTATTTCTTTCCTGGACCGGCCTTTTTATCCGCGTGGCCAGTGTAGGTTCGTGTTGGTGCAAATTCGCCAAATTTATGACCGATCATGTTCTCTGAAACATAAACAGGAATAAACTTTCTTCCGTTATGAACGGCGAAGGTCAAGCCCACCGCTTCAGGAAGAATGGTTGAACGTCTTGACCAAGTCTTAATGACTTTTTTATCTCCAGTTTCGATGGCCTTATTGATCTTTCCTTCGAGGTGATGATCAACAAAAGGTCCCTTTTTAATCGAACGAGCCACGCTTCACTCCTACTTTCTTTGTTTTCTAGCGCTACGACGCTTAATAATCATATTGTTGGTACGCTTGTTGTGACGAGTCTTAGCGCCTTTACAAGGTTTACCCCATGGAGTCACAGGGTGATGACCTTTACCCACACCTTCACCACCACCAAGAGGGTGATCAATTGGGTTCATCGCCATACCACGAACCACTGGGCGTCGACCTTTCCAACGCATTCTTCCAGCTTTTCCGTAACTCACGTTCTCATTGTCTGTATTTCCAACCTGACCAATGGAGGCTCTGCAAACAGAAAGAATCTGTCTAACTTCCCCAGAAGGAAGCTTAACCTGACAGTATTTTCCAATTTTACCCACAAGAGTCGCGGCAGAACCTGCCCCACGAGCCACTTGAGCTCCCTTTCCAGGACGAAGTTCAATGTTATGGATGGTTGTACCTGTTGGGATGTCACCAAGAGGCAAGTTGTTCCCTGGCTTAATGTCCGCAGAACTTGAGGACAACACCTGGTCTCCAACATTCAAACCCACCGGCGCAATGATGTAACGCTTTTCACCATCCGCATAGTGCAAAAGAGCAATACGGCAAGTGCGGTTTGGATCATACTCGATGGTGGCTACCTTTGCAGGAACATCAATTTTGTTTCGTTTGAAATCGATCAAACGGTAACGTCTTTTGTGTCCACCACCCTTTTGCCAAATAGAAATTTGACCAGAGTTGCTTCGACCGGCCTTCTTATTCAATTTTGCGGTCAAAGACTTTTCTGGCTTTGAGCGCGTCAATTCTGCAAAGTCGAAACCCGTCATTGTACGACGGCCTGGACTTCTTGGTTTTGAAACTTTAATGCCCATCTTTATGCTCCCTCAAAAATTGAAATTTTCTCGCCAGGCATCAAGCGAACCATCGCTTTTTTCCAGTATTTGGGCTTGCTGATTCCAAAACGGTTTCGGCGCGCTTTACCACGGCACTGAAGCGTATTCACTGATTGTACTTTTACTTGAAAAAACTTTTCGATCGCCGACTTGATCTCTGTTTTGGATGCACGACGATCCACTTCAAAAGAATAAATTCCTGTTTCCGCAAGAATGGAATTCTTCTCAGTAATCAATGGCTTTTTAATAATTTGACTTTGGATCATTTAGACACCCCACAACGCTCAACAATTTTGTCGATTGAATCTTTAGTGATCACAGCATTTTCATACTTCAAAAGATCATAAACATTCAGACCTTCAACAGATCGGTACTGGAACTTTGGAAGGTTGCGAGAAGCTCTTGAAAAGTTCTGATTGCTTTCAGCATCAATCAAAAGAGCTTTGCTCAAACCAAAGCCTTCAAGACGCTGAGCCAATTCTTTGGTCTTTCCATCTTGTGAAGTCATTTGGTCTACGACAAAAAGCTTTCCCTCTTTCACCAAATGAGAAAGGGCTGTTCGCAATCCAAGTCTCTTAAACTTTTTGTTCAAAGTGTAAGAGTAATCCCGTGGAACAGGACCGAAAGTGATACCACCACCAGGCATCAAAGGAGAACGGTTACTTCCTTGACGGGCATTTCCTGTTCCTTTTTGCTTGAAAGGCTTCTTACCACCACCGCTCACTTCAGCTCGTGTTTTCGCTTTGTGAGTTCCTTGACGTCGATTGGCCAATTGCCATCGAACGATGGATTGAAGAATCTCTTCTTTCACAGGAATCTCAAAAACATCTGAACTGAGTTCAGCAGATCCAACTTTTTTCTTATCCCAACCTAATACATCTACAGTTGCCATGTCTTACGCCTTTACCAATTTAACCAATGAATTTCTGGAACCAGGAACAGGACCTTTAAGTAGAATGACGTTCTCTTCTGCGATCACATCAACCACTTGGACATTCTTCACAGTCACAGTGTCATTTCCAAATTGACCTGGCATTCTGCGACCGGGCATGACCCGACCTGGCCAAGTTCTGTTACCGATAGAACCACCCGTTCTGTGAAAACCAGACCCGTGAGTCTTAGGTCCACCACCAAAATCCCAACGCTTTACAACACCCGCAAAACCATGACCCTTTGAGGTTCCAGTGATCTGTACGGTGTCGCCTTTTTTAACGCTGTCCAACGAAATTTTCTGTCCCACCTGAAGTTCACCCAAGTCATTCATGCGAAATTCTTTAAGGAACTTTGCTCCGTTTTCAAATCCCACTTTAGAAAGTTTGGATTGAGAAGCTTTGTTGGTTTGGGAAGCTCTGTCAGGACGGAAGGCCACTTGAACTGCTTTGTATCCATCATTTTCGTCTGTCTTCAATTGAGAGACGACCATGGGCTCATATTTCAAAACAGTCACGGGAACGCGCTCGCCTTGATCGTTATAAACCGCTGACATTCCCACTTTGAAAGCGAAAAGTCCGCTCATCTCAACACCCTCAGTCGCTGCTGGAGCATTTTGCTCTGCAGTCTCTGCTGGAGCGCCGTTGGTTTCTTCAACTTTATTTTCTTCGCTCATTTCTCATTCCCTCTCTAAACCGCAGAAAGTTTGATCTCAACGTCCACACCAGCAGATAGATCCAACTTCATCAATTGGTCGATGGTCTGTTGAGTGGGTTCCAAAATATCAAGGAGACGCTTGTGAGTTCTCACTTCGAATTGCTCCCGAGATTTTTTATCTACGTGAGGAGATCTTAAAACAGTGTATCGATTGATTCGCGTTGGAAGAGGAATGGGGCCCGCAACTCGGGCTCCTGTTCTTCTTGCTGTTTCCACGATCTCTTTTGTTGATTGATCGAGTAGCTTGTGATCGAAAGCTCGCAATCGAATTCGGATTTTTTGACTTTGCATGCTCATAACGCCCTTTATCCTAACTATTTTTTTCACTTCAGCCTGAAAAGAGGACGCACCTCTCCATTTTCTAAACGACCATCGAAGCCCAGTATCGCTTTAAATCGTTGATCTGAAGGCGACTTGGGGATTTGAGGCCGAAGAATCAGGCTGCAAGTGGCCGAGTATGCAGGTCCGGGTACCGGTTGTCAAAATTTTTTTACAACTTTTATTTTGCTTGTGGGAACTCCGGAAAACGGCTGCTGGCGGCCTGAAAAGCTTTCAGAGAGGAGCTGCTCAGGAGGGTCCATTGCCAGGAACTCCCGCCGTAAATTCACCCGCAACTGAGAAGAGCGGAAAAGATTTCTCATCGAGGGATGAGCTCCAGATCCTCCTTCAAATCCCATTAGAGCCGAAGCCCAATAGAAATCTAACGACCAAGCTTCTTGAGGATCTCTGCCTCAACCTTAGGGGGCATGGGCGCATACTCTTGAAACTCTAAGGAGAAGCTCGCTCTCCCTTGAGAAAGACTGCGGATCTCTGTGGCGTAGCCAAACAGAGTCGCCAAAGGCACCTCGGCCTCAATGTTCTGACCCCCACCCTGCTTGGGATTCATGCCGTGAACTTTTCCTCGCCGAGAGTTGAGATCGCCGATCACAGCACCCGTAAATTCATCGGGAGAAGAAATGTCCACCTTGAACAAAGGCTCTAGCAATTGGCTCTTTGCAGCCATCAAGGCCGATCGAATGGCCTGGCTGGCAGCCACTTTCACCGCCATTTCAGTGCTTTCTTTGTCTCGCAGTTCTAGCTCTTCAATTTGGATGATCACGCCCGTTAATGAGTAGCCCGCAAGAACTCCCACTTCGCAGGATTCGAGGGCTCCTGATTTCAATGCGTTTAAGAGCTCCTTTGGAGCTTGAGTGATCTTGGTATTCTGATACACCACTCCATCCGCAATGTTTCCAGGCTTCAAAGAAAGTTTTACGCGGGCAAAGTTCTTCTCGCCAGCAACTTCTCTTTCAAAAAGTCCTTCGCCGGTTGCACCCTCTGTCAGAGTCTCACGATAAGAGACTTGAGGTCGCCCCACGTTGGCTTTTACTTTGTATTCCCGAAGCAAACGGTCCACTAAAATTTCAAGGTGAAGCTCTCCCATTCCAGAGAGCAGCATTTGCCCGGTTTCAGAATCGACGCGCACATGGCAAGAAGGATCTTCCATTTCAAGACGCTCCAAACCGGCAATCATCTTGTCTTGATCTGCTGCAGATTTCGCTTCAATAGCGACGGAAATCACGGGCTCAGGAAAGGTGATCGACTCTAAGGCAACGATTCTTTTGCTGTCGCAAAGAGTGTCTCCGGTCCCTGTCATTTTCAAACCGATAACGGCTCCAATATCACCCGCTTTGAGTTCCGAAACTTCTTGGCGGGAATTCGCATGGAGCTTTACAATTTTTTGAACTCTCTCTCGTTTTCCAAGGCGAGGGTTCATGTAGGCTTTCCCCGATTGAAGAACTCCGGAATAGACACGAATAAAAGTTAAACTTCCCGCAAAGGGATCGGCGGCAATTTTAAACGCAAGAGCTGCAGCGGGTTCGTCAAAATCTGTTTTGCATTTGATGATTTTATTTTCGTCGTCGGGATCATGACCCTCAACGGGCGGCACATCCAGTGGCGAAGGAAGAAAAGAAACAACTCCATCCAAAAGTGGCTGAACCCCTTTGTTCTTGAAGGCAGATCCACAAAAGACGGGCTGCACTTGTAGAGCCAAGGTCCCTTTACGAAGAGCCGATCGAATTTCGTCTTCAGAAACTTCTCCGCCCTCAAGGTACTTGTTCATCAAGCCATCGTCGAATTCACAAACCTTTTCCACCAGCGCTGTTCGCCACTCTTGTGCCAATTCTACGAGATCTTCTGGAATGTCTTCTGTCGAGTATTTTTCCCCAGAGTCATTGGCATAGACCAAGGCTTTATTTTGAATCAAATCCACCACGCCTTGGAACTGATCTTCACTTCCAATGGGGATTTGCACAGGAACAGGCTCTCCACCCAATTTGTCTTTAATGGTCGTTACGGAATAATAAAAATCCGCACCGACACGGTCCAATTTGTTGATAAAGCAAATGCGAGGAACCTTGTAGCGGTCCGCCTGTCGCCAAACAGTTTCGGACTGGGGTTCAACACCATTTACTCCATCAAACACAGCCACAGCCCCGTCCAGGACTCTGAGCGAGCGCTCCACTTCAATGGTGAAATCCACATGTCCGGGAGTATCAATGATATTGATTCGGTGATCTTGCCAGGCACAGGTTGTTGCTGCGGAAGTGATTGTGATTCCACGCTCTTGTTCCTGCTCCATCCAATCCATGATGGTGTTGCCTTCATGGACCTCTCCCATGCGGTGGGATTTTCCAGTGTAAAACAGGATTCGTTCTGTGGTCGTGGTTTTACCGGCATCAATGTGAGCCATGATGCCGATGTTGCGAGTGAACTTTAAATCTTCCAGACTCTCTGGCTCAAGTGAGCTCATTCAGGTCAAACTACCAGTTGTAGTGAGAAAACGCTTTGTTGGCTTCTGCCATACGGTGAACGTCTTCTTTTTTCTTGATGGCGTTTCCACGGTTGTTGTAAGCATCTGCCAACTCTCCCGCTAAGCGAGAAGCCATGGATTTTTCACCACGATCGCGAGAATAATTCACAATCCAAGTCATTGCCAAAGTCAAACGGCGCGTAGGACGAACATCCACAGGAACTTGGTAAGTGGCTCCACCCACACGGCGAGATCGAACTTCCAAGTTGGGCTTACAATTCTCAAGGGCTTTTTTGAAAACAGTCAAAGGCTCTTCGCCAGAAACTTTTGTTCTCAATTCATCAAGAGCGGCATAGATGTGTTTTTGAGCAATGCTCTTTTTACCTTGCCACATCAAACGGTTCACAAACTTTGAAATGATCACATCATTGTAAACGGGATCTGGTAAAACTTCTCTTCTCTCTGCGGATTTACGACGAGACATCTTTTAACCTCTAGCTTTTCTTGGGTCGTTTAGAGCCATATTTAGAACGAGCTCTCATTCTGTTATTCACACCTTGAGTATCCAAAACACCGCGAACGATGTGGTAACGAACACCCGGAAGATCTTTAACACGACCCCCACGGACCAAAACCACACTGTGCTCCTGGAGGTTGTGACCAATTCCAGGGATGTAAGAGTTTACTTCAAAACCATTGGAAAGACGCACACGAGCCACTTTTCTCAATGCCGAGTTGGGCTTTTTGGGAGTGGTCGTGAAAACACGAGTGCAAACACCTCTTCTTTGAGGGCAGCTGGCCAATGCCGGAGACTTTGATTTTTCTTTCTGCGCTTTTCTTTGCTTGCGAATCAACTGGTTAATCGTTGGCATGAATTTCCTTTATTCCTTTACAAATAGTGGGTTTAAAAACCGCCCACCGGGCACTCGAGACGGAGAACCTAACCAAATTTGACCTTATTCGTCAACTAGAGGTTGGGGATATCTTGAGTCCCTGTTCATTTTTTTACCTTTTACCGCCCCAGTTGCCTGAGGCGGGGTTCTAAAGAGACCTCAAAGGCCTCAGTTCATAGAATGAGTTGTGCTTGCAGACATTCCTGGCAAGAAAGAAGGAGCTTCCTCTTCTTCTCTCTCTACGCGGACTTTCCACTTCTTGTAAGAACTCAAACCGGTTCCCGCAGGAATCAAACGGCCCATGATGATGTTCTCTTTCAAGCCTCTCAAGCTGTCTTGCTTGGAGTTCACAGCAGCTTCGGTCAAAACCTTGGTGGTCTCTTGGAAAGATGCCGCAGAAATCCAGCTCTCTGTGCTCAAGGAGACTTTGGTGATACCCAACAAGAGAGGTTCCAAGGTCGCCTCTACGCCGCCCTCAGCTGCAATTCGACGGTTTTCATCGTCAAAATCAAACTTCTCAACTTGCTCACCGGCCAAGAACTTGGTGTCTCCGGGATCGACAACCTGAACTTTGCGAAGCATTTGTCGAACAATCACTTCGATGTGCTTGTCGTTGATCGCCACACCTTGAAGTCGGTAAACTTCTTGGATCTCATTCACAAGGAATGCCGCCAAAGCCTGCTCCCCAAGAACTCTTAAGATGTCATGAGGGTTGCTTGGTCCATCCATCAAGGCCTCACCAGCACGGACAAATTCACCTTCGCGAACCGCAACGTGCTTTCCTTTAGGAATCAGATATTCCCGTTGCTCACCCACATCTGGAGTGACAATCACACGCTGCTTTCCTTTAACGTCCTTACCAAAAGTCACATAGCCATCGATGTCAGAAACGATGGAAGCTTCTTTAGGTTTACGAGCTTCGAAAAGTTCAGCCACACGAGGAAGACCCCCGGTGATATCTTTGGTTTTTGAGGTCTCTCTGTGAATCTTCGCGATGATGTCACCGGCATGGACCTTTTGACCATCACTGATGATCAATTGAGCGCCCACTGGCATCACATAGCGAGCCGGAATGTTCCGGTTTGGAAGCTCAAGATTCTCACCGTTTTCATCAGTGAGGTAGACCATTGGCTTCACTTCGGAACTCTTAGATTCGATGATCACTTTGGTCGCGAAACCGGTCACAGGATCCACCTGCTCGGTCATTGTTGCTCCCTCAGTCAAATCATGGAACTTGGTCACACCAGAAACGTCAGCCACAATCGGGTTGGAGTATGGATCCCACTCCGCAAGCTTCATTCCCTTAGTAATTTCCTCGCCTTCTTTGACATACAAAGTGGCACCGTAAACCAACTTCACTCGATCTCTTTCACGCCCAGAAGAATCGAAAGTGATCAATTCTCCATTACGATTCATAACGATCAAGCGTCCTTCTTTGTTTTCAACCGTTTGAACGCCTTCAAATTTTACTTTTCCATCATACCGAGCGTTGTGAACAGACTGCTCAACCGCACGAGAAGCTGTACCACCCAAGTGGAATGTTCTCATGGTCAACTGAGTTCCTGGCTCACCGATGGACTGAGCAGCAATAATTCCAACCGCTTCACCAAGGTTCACGGTGGAACCTCGAGAAAGATCTCGGCCGTAACATTTTACGCAAACTCCACGACGAGTTTTACAGATCAACGCCGAACGGATCATGACCCGATCAATCCCGGCTTCTTCGATCTTTTTCACTTCATCTTCGCTGATGATTTCACCGGCAGAACAGATCACTGTTTCGTTCACAGGATCCACCACATCCTCAAGAGCTGTTCGACCCAAAATACGGTCGCCCAAGCCTTGAATGATTTCTCCGCCTTCCATCAACGCGCGAATTTCCATCCCTTCGGTGGTTCCACAATCTTGCTCGGTAACAACGATATCTTGAGCCACATCCACCAAACGACGAGTCAGGTAACCTGAGTTCGCTGTTTTCAAGGCGGTATCGGCAAGACCTTTACGAGCACCGTGAGTGGAAATGAAGTATTGAAGAACCGACAAACCTTCTCGGAAGTTGGCCGTGATCGGGTTTTCGATAATTTCACCAGAAGGTTTGGCCATCAGACCACGCATTCCAGCCAACTGACGAATCTGGTTCGCAGAACCCCTCGCTCCAGAATCCGCCATCACAAAAATGGGATTGAAGCTGGCGCTTTCCACCTGTTTTCCATCCACTTCAAAAGTTTGCTTTTCAAGATGGCTCATCATTTCTTTGGCCACTTTGTCAGAACACTGAGCCCAAATATCCACAACTTTGTTGTAGCGCTCACCGTCTGTAATCAAACCTTCATCGTATTGAGAGCGAATCTCTTGAACTTGCTCTTCGGCTTCACGAAGAAGATCTTCCTTCGCTGCAGGAATCAACATGTCATCCACACAGATCGAAATCCCTGCACGAGTGGAGTACTTAAACCCAAGTTCCATCAGCTTATCCGCTAAGATGACAGTGGCTTTACCACCTGCCAAACGGAAAGACTTATCGATCAAATCTGCCAGAGCTTTTTTGTTCATTACTCGGTTCACAGTTTCAAAAGGAACTCCCTTTGGAACGATGTCGCTCAAAATGGCTCGACCCACACTGGTTTCTTGAACCTTTCCGTTGATTCTAGCCTTGATCGCCGCTTGAAGATCAATGTGTCCCATTTCATGGGCGTAAAGAACCTCATGGATGTTTCCAAAAACTTTTCCTGTTCCTTTTGCCCCGGGACGAACACGAGTCATCCAGTAAACCCCCAAGACAATATCTTGAGTGGGGTTGATGATTGGTTTCCCACTGGCAGGAGTCAGGATGTTGTTCGTTGACATCATCAAAACACGGGCTTCCACCTGAGCTTCGATAGACAACGGAACGTGAACGGCCATTTGGTCACCATCGAAATCCGCGTTGAAGGCTGTACAAACAAGAGGGTGAAGCTGAATGGCTTTTCCTTCGTGAAGAACAGGTTCAAAAGCTTGAATTCCAAGTCTGTGAAGGGTAGGCGCACGGTTCAGAAGAACGGGATGCTCTTTCACCACATCTGAAAGAATGTCCCAAACTTCTACGGTTTCTTGCTCCACCAATTTTTTAGCTTGTTTGATGGTTGAAGCGAAACCTTTTTCCTCAAGCTTGTTGTAAACAAACGGCTTGAACAACTCCAAGGCCATCTTCTTTGGAAGACCACATTGGTGAAGTTTCAAGTATGGACCCACCACGATCACAGAACGACCGGAGTAATCCACACGTTTTCCAAGAAGGTTCTGACGGAACCGACCTTGCTTCCCTTTAAGCATGTCACTCAATGAACGAAGTGGACGCTTGTTCGGACCGGTAAAGGTCTTTCCTCGACGGCCATTGTCCAAAAGTGCATCCACGGATTCTTGAAGCATACGCTTCTCGTTGCGGATAATAATGTCAGGAGCGTTCAGCTCTTGAAGTCTCTTTAAACGGTTGTTTCGGTTGATGACTCGACGATAAAGATCATTCAAGTCTGAAGTGGCAAATCGGCCACCATCCAATGGAACCAAGGGACGAAGATCTGGAGGGATCACAGGAACCACTTCCAACATCATCCACTCGGTTTTGTTGATGGAGTTTTTGAAGGCCTCAACCACTTTCAATCTTTTGGTGATTTTCTTGATCGCAGTTTCTGATTTGGTTTCCTTCAACTCCAAACGAAGCTTACGAGAAAGAAACTCAGGATCCACTTTACGAAGAAGATCCAAAACAGCGTCTCCACCCATCATCGCTTTGAAGTTGGGACCAAATTCATTCAAGGCATTTTGGTAGGCTTCTTCGCTAAGAACCTGCCCCTCTTGAAGAGAGGTCTCCATGGGATCTGTCACAATGTAAGCTTCGCAGTAAAGAACGCGCTCTACGTCCTTCAAAGTCATGTCCAAAAGGTTTCCGATACGACTTGGAAGAGATCTCAAGAACCAAATGTGAGCCACTGGGCTCGCCAATTCAATGTGTCCCAATCTTTCACGACGGACCTTGGTTTGAGTCACTTCCACACCACATTTTTCACAGATCACACCACGATACTTCATTCGCTTGTATTTTCCGCACAAGCATTCGTAATCCTTGATCGGTCCGAAAATCTTCGCACAGAAGAGTCCATCCCGCTCCGGTTTAAAAGTTCGGTAGTTGATTGTTTCTGGCTTCTTCACTTCACCAAAAGACCACTCTCGAATCATTTCTGGCGATGCCAAAGAGATTCGAACAGCGTCAAAAGAAAGCGGATCTTTTGGCTTATCAAAAAAGTTTAATAGATCTTTCAAGCGTCACCTCTCTCTTCCAATGACTCATTCGATACGGGTTGAACGTCCTCAGTTAAAATATCTGACTCCATCAATTCCACATTGAGAGCCAAACTTTGAAGTTCTTTGACCAAAACGTTGAAAGACTCAGGAAGACCTGGCTCCAAAACGTTTTCGCCCTTCACAATGCTTTCATACATGCGAGTTCTTCCAGCCACGTCATCCGACTTCACAGTCAGGAATTCTTGAAGACTGTAAGAGGCTCCGTAGGCTTCGATTGCCCAAACTTCCATCTCTCCAAGTCTTTGTCCTCCGAACTGCGCTTTTCCTCCCAAAGGCTGTTGAGAAACCAAGGAGTAAGGTCCGATGGAACGCGCGTGAATCTTTTCTTCGACCAAATGGTGAAGTTTCAACATGTACATCACACCCACAGTCACAGGAGTCTCGAAGGCCTCTCCGGTTCGACCGTCAAAAAGACGGACCTGACCCGTTGTTGGAATGTGAGCCATTTCAAGAAGAGTCTTCACATCTTTTTCTTTGGCTCCGTCAAAAACTGGAGTTGCAACGTGAACCCCGTCTTTCACCTTACGAACCATCTTTTTCAAAGAATCTTCGTCCGCATGGTTGATTTGCTCTTCTGCAACTTCATCTCCGTTAAAGATCTTCAAAAGATCTTGTCGAGCTTGGTCCGCATGGAACTTATCGAGGTGGTGCTCAAGTTGACGCCCCAATTCCAGAGCCGCTCGGCCTAAGTGAACCTCAAGAACCTGTCCAATGTTCATACGAGAAGGTACTCCCAGTGGGTTCAAAACCATGTCCACAGGGGTTCCATCTTCAAGATATGGCATGTCTTCCACAGGAAGAACTTTTGAGACCACACCCTTGTTCCCGTGTCGTCCCGCAAATTTATCTCCCACTTGAAGTTTGCGCTTAATTGCAATGTAAACTTTGACCATTTTGATCACGCCCGGAGGAAGTTCATCCCCTTTGGACAAGCGATCGATTTTCTCGTTGAAAACCAATTTTACTGCATCCAACTGATTTCGAGCCCCATCGATGATTCTTTGAGTTTGAAACTCAAGCTCAGAATCCAATGGGATGTAGCTCAACAATTCAAATGGAATGGTTTCAAGGTCTTCACCTTTAAGGGTTTGGCCTTTTTCCAAAAGCTTGTCAGAACCATCTTCGCTCAAAAGAACACCATTCGTGGTCTTACCTACAAGAAGGTCTTTCAACTTGTCCAAGGCGTTGTTACGGATCACGTTTTGTTCAACGCCAAAGTCTTTTTCTAATTTCTTTTTCTTTTCTTCAATAATGCTTTGTAGACGCTCATCGCGGTCCGCAGCTTCGCGGGAGTAAACCTGTGCATCAATCACAGTTCCCGTCACACCAGAAGGAACACGAAGAGAGGTGTCTCGAACATCTCCGGCTTTTTCACCGAAAATCGCTCGTAAAAGTTTTTCCTCAGGTGACAACTGGGTTTCACCTTTAGGGGTCACCTTACCCACCAAGATATCTCCGGGCTTCACTTCCGCACCAATGCGAATGATACCGCTGTTATCCAGGTCTTTCAGGGCCTCTTCACCGACGTTTGCGATGTCTCGAGAAATCTCTTCTTTTCCAAGCTTGGTGTCTCGAGCAATACACTCGAACTCTTCAATGTGAACGGAGGTGTAAACGTCGTCTTTGATCAGACGTTCAGAAATCAAGATGGAATCCTCAAAGTTGTAACCTTGCCAAGGAGTGAACGCCACCAAGATGTTTTGACCCAAAGCCAATTCACCCAATTCCGTAGACGGTCCATCCGCAATCACATCTCCACGCTTCACTCGGTCGCCTTCATTCACAATGGGCTTTTGGTTGAAGCAGGTGTTTTGGTTGGTTCGTTGGTATTTTGTAAGGTTGTAGATATCAACGTTTGCACCAAGACCTCCACCTTTTGCCAAACGACGAACTACGATTCGAGCAGCATCCACCGCTTCGACCACACCGTCATTCTGACAAACAATGGAAGTTCCAGAGTCTCTTGCCACCAAGCGCTCAACACCTGTTCCAACAAGTGGAGCTCGAGATTTCAAAAGAGGAACCGCTTGCCGTTGCATGTTCGATCCCATAAGTGCTCGGTTCGCATCATCATGCTCAAGGAAAGGAATCAAAGAAGCCGCAATAGACACCAACTGAGAAGGCGAAACGTCCATCAAAGTCACTTTGTCTTTATTGATAACTTCGTATTCTCCACCTTCACCACGAACAGTCACAAGATCAGAGCTGAAAGTTCCGTCATCGACGAACTTACCGGCTTGAGCAATAAAGTGCCCACTCTCTTCAAGAGCAGATTTGTACTTGATGTCGTCACCGATTTTACCATCGGTCACTTCTCGGTAAGGAGTTTCAATAAATCCGTATTGGTTGATGCGTGCAAAAGTCGCCAATGAAGCAATCAAACCAATGTTTGGACCTTCCGGTGTTTCAATCGGACAGATACGACCATAGTGAGTGGGGTGAACGTCACGAACTTCAAAGCCCGCACGGTCACGAGTCAAACCACCAGGTCCCAAGGCCGACAAACGTCTTTTGTGAGTGATCTCAGAAAGTGGGTTTGTTTGATCCATAAACTGAGAAAGCTGGCTCGCTCCGAAGAATTCCTTAACCACGGCATTCACAGGTTTTGCGTTCACCAAATCATGAGGCATCATGGTTTCAACATCTTGCAAGCTCATGCGCTCGCGAATGGCTCTTTCCATACGAACCAATCCAATGCGGTATTGGTTCTCCAAAAGCTCACCCACGGAACGAACACGACGGTTACCCAAGTGATCGATGTCATCCACATTTCCTTGACCGTTCTTAAGATCAATCAAGGTTTTAACAACGCTTTGAATGTCTTTTTCTGTCAAAGTTCTGTGTTCTACCGGAGTCTCTTCGAAAGAAATATTAAATCGGTGGTTGATCTTCAAACGACCCACTTCAGACAAATCGTAGGTCTCGGGATCGAAGAAGAGGCGTTGGAAAAATCCAGTGGCCGCTTCGATGGTTGGAGGCTCGCCAGGACGAAGTCTTTTGTAGATCTCCAAAAGAGCTTCTTCTTCGGTGTTGACCTTATCCACCAACAAAGTGTTTCGAAGGTAAGGACCTACGGCCAATCCATCAAAGAAGATAATTGAAAGCTCTTCGATCCCTGCGGATTTTGCCGCATCCAAAACTGCACCGTTCAATTCACCGTTGGCATCTGCAATGATCTCACCGGTGTTCTCATCGATGATGGGCTTTGCAATCACTTTTCCTTCCAATTCCTCGCGGGAAATGGGGATTTCAGTGATGTTCAAAGCTTTCACCTTCTTGATGGAAGCTCGAGTGATACGTCGACCTGCTTTGACAAGCACATCGCCAGAGGCTGGGTCTACGATATCAGAAAGGGCTCTTTGTCCGGCCATTCTTTCGATATCGATGGTGCGAGAAAATCCCTCAGCGCCAATTTTTACGGTATCGATGTGGTAGAAGTTCTCAAGAAGCTGCTCGGTGGAAAAACCAAGAGCTTTTAACAAGATGGTAACAGGGAACTTTCTGCGACGATCGATGCGAACATAAATCAAATCTTTTTGGTCAAATTCAAAATCAAGCCATGATCCACGGTAAGGAATCACACGTGCCGAGTAGATCAATTTTCCACTGGCATTGCTCTTTCCGCCATCATGGTCAAAAAAGACACCGGGAGATCTGTGCAGCTGAGAAACAACCACTCTCTCGGTTCCATTTACAATGAAAGATCCATTGGCAGTCATTAGGGGAATTTCACCCAAATAAACTTCCTGCTCTTTCACATCGCGAATGCTGCGCGCTTCTGTCGCTTCATCCACTTCAAAAACAATCAGCCTCAAAGTCACCTTCACTGGGGCCGCAAATGTCATTCCCCGTTGTCGGCACTCATCCACATCGTATTTTGGAGGCTCGAGCGTGTAACTCACAAATTCCAAGCTAGAGGTGTTGTTGAAGTCAGAAATCGGGAATACCGATTTAAAAACCCCTTGAAGACCCTCTTCAGACCGTCTGTCTGGGTCCACATCTTTTTGCAAAAAGGCCTCATAGGACTTTTTCTGCAATTCAATCAGGTTTGGAATTTCAATCAAATGCTTGGTCTTAGCAAAGGTTCTTCGCAATCGAAGATTTGAGGCAGTCACCGGACTTGTTTTCATCCTCTCTCCTTGTGAATCGAGTCACACAAAAAATTCAATCTTATCAAAACAACAATAGGGCGGCTCCATAGGAGCCACCCTTTAAAAAAAAGCGATTACTTCAACTCTACAGTTGCGCCGGCTTTAGAAAGAGCTTCTTTGATTTTTTCAGCTTCGTCTTTCGCTACGCCTTCTTTAACGGGCTTTGGAGCACCTTCAACAAGATCTTTTGCTTCTTTAAGTCCAAGACCAGTGATGGTTCGAACTTCTTTAATCACAGCAATCTTGTTAGATCCGGCACTTGCCAAAATCACGTCGAACTCAGTTTTCTCTTCAGCAGCAGCAGCTCCACCCGCTCCAGGCATTGCAGCCATAGCTACAGGTGCGGCAGCAGAAACGCCCCACTTTTCTTCGAGTTCTTTAATCATTCCTGCAAGTTCAATCACAGGCATGTTCGATAGGAATTCTACAACTTGATCTTTATTTACTGACATTTTTTTCTCCTCAAAAATTTTTAGTTAGATTTGGTTTCTTTGTATGCATTTAGAGCTCGCGCAAAACCAGCCGGAACAGCTTGTGCTGTACCCAAGAACTTGGTCATTGGAGCTGCAAATACAGCGAGTAACATTGCACGCAATTCGTCTTTGCCTGGTAGATCTGCCAATTGCATCACTGCCGCCTCAGACATTTTTACCCCATCCATCGCACCTGATTTGATTTGAAAGGCTTCGACTTCTTTGCCGAACTCTTTCAAAGCTTTCGCAGCGGCACTGGGCTCGTTGTAGGCAAATACAATTGCATTTGTTCCTACAAATTCAGTTTCCAGAGCGCCCTTCATTTCAGGGTGGTCAGATAAGGCTCTTAGCGCAAGAGTATTGCGTACAACCTTCATTTCAGATTCGACAGGTCGAAGCGACTTACGTAGCTTCGTCACATTTTCCACGTCCATTCCTTTGAAATCGACGAGGAAAGCTGCTTTTGACCGGCCAAACTTTTCAGAAATGGTGGTGATCTCTTGAGCCTTTCGGTCTCTTGTCATCATAAAGAGATGCCTCACTTTCTTTAAATTTGACCGCGGAGAGAGAATCTTTGAGGAGGTTATGTCCTTCAACCTCACGTCTCGGCAGGGTTTGCTTTTTAAGCCTTTCAGCCCCTACTGTCTCAGACCGCGATTCGCGTTTTTAAATTTAATTCTTCACCTTGAAGAATTAAGCTTCTGCACTTGATAAATCCACCTTCACACCAGGACCCATTGTGGACGACATTGTGATCCCACGCAGGTAAACTCCCTTACTGGAAGATGGTTTGGCTTTAAGGATTGCTCCCATAAAAGCCTTATAGTTGTCCTTGAGCTTGTCTGTGCCCATGGACTTTTTGCCGATAATGGCATGAACGATTCCGTTTTTATCCACTCGAAAATCCAGTTTCCCTTTTTTCTCGGCTTCAACGGCAGCGCCCACATTCATGGTGACAGTTCCAACTTTAGGGTTGGGCATCAAACCACGAGGACCTAAGATTTTCGCAACTTTCGCCACAGTGACCATCATGTCTGGAGTGGCCAAGGCTTTGTCGAAATCAAGCCATCCCCCTTGGATCTTTTCCACAATGTCATCAGAACCCACGAAATCTGCACCGGCATCTTTCGCTTCTTGTTCTTTTGGGCCTTTCGCGAACACAAGAACACGAACGTTTTTACCCAGACCATTTGGAAGTCCAATGGCACCACGGACCTGTTGATCCGATTGCTTTGGATCCACACCCAAGTTCACAGCCACTTCCACAGACTCGTCAAACTTGGCCGTTGCAGTTTCTGCAACCAAGTTCAAAGCGTCTTCCAAGTTGTATCTTTGGTTTCGATCAATTTTGCCAAGAGAGGCTTTCATTTTTTTAGATAACTTCGCCATCTTTCACCTCACTTCACTTCTAAGCCCATGCTCTTGGAAGTACCGATCACTTGATTCACGGCGCTTTCAAGATCTAAGCAGTTAAGATCGGGCATTTTCAGCGTAGCGATCTCTTTGATTTGATCCATAGACACTTTTCCCACTTTGTCTTTCTGAGGCATTTTAGACCCAGATTTCAACTTTGCAGCCTTCATCAAAAGTACAGATACAGGAGGCGTCTTGGTGATGAAAGTAAACGTACGGTCCGAGAAAACAGTAATGATCACCGGAATGATCATGTCGCCCTCTTTTTGAGTGCGAGCATTGAACTGCTTACAGAACTCCATAATGTTTACCCCATGTTGTCCGAGCGCCGGTCCAACGGGAGGTGCTGGATTCGCCTTCCCTGCCGGTATTTGCAATTTGATCTGGCCTGTTACTTTTCTAGCCATTTCCCACTCCTAATTCGGGGTTGTTGTTCTTCTAATTCGATCAGGCCTTTTCAACCTGAACAAAATCCAATTCCACAGGGGTTGGTCTTCCGAAAATACTGACGGAAACTTTAACCTTCCCTTTTTCCTGATTGATCTCTTCAACTGTACCGTTAAAGTTGCTGAAAGGACCATCCACAACCATGACACTTTCTCCAACGGAGAAACGCACTTTTGTAACGGGCTTTTCGGCACCTACTTCCATTTGGCGAGTCACTCGCAAAACCTCTTCCTCAGGAACTGCCGGAGGCTTTGCATTTCCACCAATAAAACCAGTCACCTTTGAGGCGCTTTTCACCAAGTGCCAAGTTTTATCTGTCATATTCATTTGAACAAAGATGTAACCGGGGAAAAACTTCTTTGAACGGGTCGCTTTCTTCCCCTTCACAAGCTCAACCACATTCTCTGATGGAATCAAAATCTGACCAAATTCAGATTCCATTCCCAAAGATTTGGAACGCTCTTCAATAGACAATTTGGCTGTGTTCTCACAGCCCGTCTGAGTGTTCACAATGTACCATTTAAAATTGGGATTGAGAGTTTCCATCATTCGCCCCTAGAGTAAAAAACTTAAAAAATTAGTTTGAACAAATGCGGTGATTGCTTGTCCGGCCACAAAATCAAAAACACCCAGGCCCAAGCCAATGACTGTCACAAAAACACAAACCACCACTGTCATCGCCGTCACTTCTTGCTTTGAAGGCCAAACCACTTTACGCACTTCGGAGATCACTTCATCTGCCCAGGCGCGCACTTTTGGGTTGAACTGCAAAATTAAAAACACAATCAAACCCACAGCAATCGGAAGACCGTGTCTCAAGGTCTCATCACTGCGGAGGCGAGCCACCTTCCCGAAAGTCACAGACAGGGACTCAAAAAGCACATCGATAACAAGAGCCACCAAAGCTCCCGCGAGAATAAAGGCGACGGCTCTGATTTTTTTATTATTGTCGTCCAAGCTAACCTCTCTTTTTTTTCGAACCCGAATTTTTTCTCGGATTCAGTGGCAGGGCAGGAGGGATTCGAACCCACAACCTACGGATTTGGAGTCCGCCGCTCTACCAATTAGAGCTACTGCCCTCCGTTTTAAAACCATCTCATAAACGCGGAAAAGGGGACCCTTAAAAAGGTCCCCGTTCCCATGAAATCACTTCAACTTTTTGAAGTCTTACTCAGTGATCTCAGTAACAACACCGGCTCCCACAGTTCTTCCACCTTCACGAATCGCGAAGCGAAGTTCTTTTTCCATGGCGATTGGAGCAATCAACTCAACAGCCATTTCCACACGGTCACCAGGCATAACCATCTCTGTGCCTTCGTTCAAAGTTACAACACCAGTTACGTCAGTTGTTCTGAAGTAGAACTGAGGACGGTAACCGTTGAAGAAAGGAGTGTGACGTCCACCCTCTTCTTTGTTCAAGATGTACGCTTCACATCTGAACTTTTTGTGAGGAGTGATGGATCCGGGAACAGCCAAAACCTGTCCGCGTTCAACGTCTTCTTTCTTAGTTCCACGAAGCAAGCAACCTGCGTTGTCACCTGCTTGACCTTCGTCAAGAAGCTTACGGAACATTTCGATTCCAGTTACAGTTGTTTTTGTGGTTGGACGGATACCGATGATCTCAACTTCCTGTCCAACTTTCACGATTCCACGCTCAATTCTTCCAGTTACAACAGTTCCACGACCAGAGATCGAGAAAACGTCTTCGATAGGCATCAAGAAAGGCTTGTCAGTCACACGTTGTGGAGCAGGGATGTACTCGTCACAAGCTTTCATAAGCTCTAAGATCGCTTGCTCACCAATTTCAGAAGTGTCACCTTCAAGAGCTTTCAATGCAGAACCTTTAACGATGGGAATGTCATCGCCAGGGAATTCGTATTTAGAAAGAAGTTCACGAACTTCAAGTTCAACAAGGTCAAGAAGTTCTTTGTCATCAACCATGTCCACTTTGTTCATGAAAACAACAATCGCAGGAACACCCACCTGACGAGCAAGAAGGATGTGTTCACGAGTTTGAGGCATAGGACCATCTGCTGCAGAAACAACAAGAATGGCTCCATCCATTTGCGCCGCACCAGTGATCATGTTTTTCACATAATCCGCGTGTCCGGGGCAATCCACGTGAGCGTAGTGACGATTCGCTGTTTCGTACTCAACGTGAGAAGTAGAAATTGTAATTCCACGCTCTTTTTCTTCAGGGGCTTTGTCGATCATGTCATAACCCATGGCACTGGAACCGCCAGCTTTTGCCAAAACTGTGGTGATCGCAGCTGTCAATGTGGTTTTACCGTGATCCACGTGACCGATTGTTCCGATATTTACGTGAGGCTTACTGCGCTCAAACTTTTCTTTAGCCATTGAAGACTCTCCTCTACTCGTTGTTCTCTTTGTTTAGTTAAAAGTTTCTCTTTTTTAAAACTTTGCTTTTTCTAACTCAAAACCTAATTCTTAAAAACCATTCTCATCAAAACCGATGGAGCCCATGGTGAGACTCGAACTCACGACCTCACCCTTACCAAGGGTGTGCTCTACCCCTGAGCCACATGGGCAACACAAAAAATGGAGCGGGAGACGGGTCTCGAACCCGCAACCCTCAGCTTGGAAGGCTGATACTCTAGCCAATTGAGCTACTCCCGCTCATAAAACACGTTGGTGGAGGGAGTAGGATTTGAACCTACGTAGGCATAAGCCAACGGATTTACAGTCCGTCCCCTTTAGCCACTCGGGCATCCCTCCGTATCCAAATAAATTTTCAAAGTTGGAGCTGGCTATGGGACTCGAACCCGCAACCTGCTGATTACAAATCAGCTGCTCTACCAATTGAGCTAAGCCAGCACCGTTTACAAATCAAATGCGAGAGAATTTTTAGCGAATACTCAGCAAATTTGATAATGCAAATGCCTCTTGTACTTGAAGGAAAAGCCCGCAGTCAAAGATTATTTCCCTCTTCATTTCAAAGCTTTGTGAAAAAATGCTGCCGGTGGGTTTCACTGAGGGAAATTCCAGCAGCCACAGCCACATTGTAGCTCGCAGATTCAGCACTTTGAGGGATAGAGACCAATTCATCACAGGCGCGCTCGATGGGTTTTCGAAGACCGGAGCCCTCTGCGCCCAACACCCACACCACTTTTTCGGGAAGTTTTTGCTCAAAAAGATGAGAGGAGCCCAAATGAGAAAGGCCAAATATCCAGAATCCTTGGTCTTTTAGACGCTTCAAGGTCTGATCCATGGGAGCCGCCACCACCACGGGAACGTGCTCCACTCCCCCTTGAGCCACCTTTGAGACCGTCGGCGTGAGAGAGGCGCTTCGGTGTTCGGGGACAAAAACCGCTTTTACACCGAAAAGCCAAGAGGACCTTAAAATGGCTCCGAGGTTGTGAGGATCTGTCACCTGATCCAGAGCCAAACACACCATGGGCCCATCGCCCTCTAAAGTGGACTCATCCAGCTCGGGGCTCTGACTGAGGTGAAGTGCCACGCCCTGATGGCCGGAGCCCAAAGGATCCAAGCGCTTGGGCCCCACCTGCTTAAGAGGGATACGAAGCTTTTGAGCCGTTTCGATCAGTGCGTTGAGCGCAGGATTTTCCTCTCCGCCCTCTTTGACCCACATCTCCTGAGCCGCTCGGGCATTGACTTTGAGCGCCTCAGCGGTGGCATGGATGCCAATGACTGTACGATGAAAGGCCGAAGCCGAGGCTTTTCCCGGCGAGCTTGAGTCTCTTCGATCCCTCTGCTGCGGACGCTTTGAGGATTTATTCGGTCTTGAAGTCTTTGATCTCTTCATAAAATTCTTTCGCGGCTTGGACGGGATCGGCGGCTTCCACAATAGGACGACCCACCACAAGAGCGGATGCTCCTAAGGAAAGGGCTTTTTGTGGTCCCATCACCCGTTTTTGATCTCCCAATTGATCTTGGGAACGGCGGATTCCAGGGGTGACCAAATAACTTTGAGGAAATTTTTGGCGCAATTTACTGACTTCCAGAGGGGAGCACACCAATCCCCGAAGACCACTGAAAAAACTCATGGTGGCCAGGTCTTCCACATTTTCTTCGATGCTTCGATGAGACAAAGCTTTGGGCAAATTGTCGGCGTTAAAACTGGTCAACATGGTCACGGACAAAATGCGAAAAGGTCGCTTTGCGGAAAGTTCCCTCTCAAGGAGGGCCAACTGGGACAAAGCTTCTTTTCCCGACAAGGCATGAACTGTCACCAAAGAAGCTCCGGCTTCAAAACTGGAGCGAACCGCTGAGACCATGGTGTTTGGAATGTCAAAATACTTCATGTCCAGAAAGACTTTGCCCTTTTTGCTGACTTTTTGAATCAGCTCGGGTCCATATCGGAGCACCAACCGAGGACCGATCTTAAAGCCGCCCACAAAGCCTGACAGGGCTTCAGCGAGCTCTAAGGTCTCTGTGTCCGAATCCAAATCAAGAGCCACATACAGTGGAATTTCAGTGGACATGGGTCCCCTTTTTCTTTTGGACCGCCGCCGAAATTTCCTGAGGGGCCTCTGCAATTTTGATCTTAGAAATTTCCTTTGTGGCCCGATCCACCAACTCCACCTCGCCGTTCGCGAGACTGCGAGCTCCGATGTTGAGCCTCAATGGAAAACCAAGAAGATCAGCATCCTTGAATTTCACTCCGGGACGCTCTTGGCGGTCATCCACAAAAATGCTTGCGCCCTGAGCGTGCAGAGATTTCTCAATGGAATCCACCAGCTGAAGGGATTCCGGACTGTCTGGGTCCAAAAGGCACACATGAAGGTCAAAGGGTGCCACCGAAGGCGGCCAAATGATCCCATCGGCATCATGGCTTTGCTCGATGGCGGCTTGAAGACTTCGAGTCACTCCGATTCCATAACAGCCCATTTGAATGGGTTGCAAATTTCCAGATTCATCCAAAAACTGAGCCTTCATTTTTTCCGAATACTTTGTTCCCAAATAAAAAATATGCCCCACTTCAATGCCGCGAAAACTTTTGAGAGTTCCCTTTCCATCGGGGCTCAGGTCGCCCTCTTTGGCCATGCGCAAATCTGCAAATTCTGCCACTTTGAAATCTCGTCCTAAATTTGCATTTCGGTAGTGATAGCCATCTTCATTGGCGCCGACCACCATGTTTTTTCGGCCTTTGAGAGAATGATCCATCCATACTGGCATTTTCAAGCCCACAGGCCCGCAACTGCCCGGGTGAGCCCCACTGACTTCAAACACCTCTTTGTCTGAAAGAAGGCGCGGTGGATTTGAAAGACCCCAAAGATTTTTAAGCTTGATAGGATTGGCTTCGTCACTTCCCCGAGTCAAAACACACACCGGTTCAAAGACTTCGGAGTCGGGTTCGGCTTTGTTGAAAAACAAAGTCTTCACCAACTCTTGCGAAGGGACTTTGAGCGCTTTCGCCAACTGATCAATGGTCTTTAAATGTGGGGTTTCAAATTTTTCCAAGGGGTTCTCGGAATCTGACGACTCCACAGGCTCACTGACTGCCGGACACACTTCCACATTGGCCGCAAAATCGGAATTTTCGCAGACCAGAAGTTCGTCCTCTCCACTTTGCGCCAAAATATGGAACTCTTGAGATTGATCTCCACCAATGTTTCCACTGTCCGCTTTGACAATGCGAAAATCCACTCCTAAGCGTTGAAAGATCGCCTCATAAGCGCTGTACATTTTTTCGTAAGCTTTAAGGGCTCCCGCTTTGTCCACATCAAAACTGTACGCATCCTTCATCACAAATTCGCGCCCACGCATCAATCCAAAGCGTGGACGGATTTCATCACGGAATTTGGTTTGAATTTGAAACAGGTTGAAAGGCAAATCTCGATAGCTTTTTACATCGCCGCGTACATAATCCGTAACGGCTTCTTCGTGAGTGGCTCCCAAGCAAAACTCTTGGTCATTTCGATTTTTGAATTTTAAAAGTCCTGCGCCCATTTCTTTCCATCGTCCAGTTTCTTCCCAAATTTCTTTGGGATGAACCATGGGCATCAAAATTTCGACACCGCCTTTTTTACCCAACTCTTCGCGAATGATGTGTTCAAACTTTTTAAGCGCTCTGAGAAAAAAAGGACCATAAGTAAAAATGCCGGGTGCCAATTTTCGAATGTATCCACCCCGCACCATCAATTGGTGGGAGGGGATTTCTGCATCCGCAGGTTTGTCTTTCAATGTGAAAAGATAGCTTTCAGACCATCTCATATTCTCTAGCCCTCAATTCCATAAGATTTAATTTTTCGGTGGAGGTAACTGCGCTCCAACCCAATCATTTCCGCAGTGCGACTGATGTTGCCATTGTTTTCTTGAATCTTTCGCAGCAAAAATTCTTTTTCAAAGCGCGCCCGTGCGTCGCGAAAGTTTAATCCTTCGGTCCCAGAAACCGGATCTTCGGGGCCCGCACCCAAACCAGCAAAACGCACGTCGTGAAGGTCTACAAACTCCCCTGGCGTAAGAATGTATATCCGCTCTACAAAGTTTCGAAGCTCGCGCACATTTCCCGGCCAATCGTAATCATTCATGGCTTCCATGGCCTGTTCAGAAAATTCTTTGCGATAAAAACCACCCTCATGAACAAATTGGTCTCCAAAATGATCAATCAGCGCAGGCAGATCTTCGGTGCGCTGTCTTAAGGGCGGCAAAACAAAAGGGACCACATTCAAGCGGTAGTAAAGATCCTCGCGGAAACGTCCCGCTTTGACTTCGTCTTCTAAATTTTTGGTTGAGGAAGCGATAATGCGAACATCCGCCTTTAGAGAGGATTTCGAACCCACCCGTTCAAAAGTCCCTTCACTGAGAAGTTTTTGAAGTTTGACCTGGCATTCGTCGGTCAGCTCAGACACCTCTTCCAAATACAAAGTTCCCTGATTGGCAAAATCCAGCTTTCCCTTTTTGTCAAAGTTGGAGCCCACCAATGCGCCTTTTTGATAGCCAAAGATCTCTCCGGTCATCAGTTCTTTAGGCACTCGGGCAAGACTGAGTGGAATAAAGGGCTGAGAGGCCCTTGGACTCAAATAATGAATGTTTTGAGCCACCAACATTTTTCCGGTTCCAGGTTCTCCGGTCAAAAGAACCCAAGACGTTGTGGGCGCCACTCGAGAAACGATCTGCTTCGTGGCCTGCATCAAGGCCCCCTCACCCACCAGAGCAAGATTTTGCCGAAGCCGTTGAAGCAGGGCCTGCTTTTCGTTTTGCTCTCGAAAAAGAGTGAAAATGTTTTGAATCAAAATGGACACCTTGTCTAAGGACAAAGGCTTTTCGACGAAATCCCACGCTCCAAGCTTTACCGCTTTCACGGCAGTTTCGATGGTTCCATGTCCAGACATGATCACCACCTGCTGTTGAGGAAAAAGCTCTTTGGCTTGCTTTAAAACATCCAATCCGTCCATCTTTCCTGGCATCCAAATGTCGAGAAAAACAATCTGAGGCTTGAAGTTTTTCATCATCTCCAGGCCAGACTCTCCATCAAAGGCGGTTTCCACCAAGTAGCCATCATCTTTCAAAGCGGCGGAGAGCACCTCTCGAATGGGCTTCTCATCATCCACAATCAATATTCTTTTCGCTGAATCCATCATTTTTTTGTCCTCGGATTATGCCTTTGTCACAGGAAGCTCGATCACAAAGCGCGTATATGAGCTGTTGTCGGAAAAGGCGCGCATAAAACCCTGATGATCTTCCACCATTCTGCGTGAAATGGCCAGCCCCAAACCTGTGCCGCTGGATTTGGTGGTGACGTAAGGCTCAAACAACCGATCTTTCATGTCAAAAGGAATTCCACCGCCGTTGTCTTCGACCTCAATGCGGACCAACTGCAGATCTTCTCCAAAGGTGGTTCGAACCTTGATCGCCCCTTGAAACTGGGAGTCCTGCTGCGCATGGGCTTCCACCGCGGAGACGGCATTGTCCAAAAGATTCGTCATCACCCGCCGGATTTGATCCGCATCAAACGAAAATGGAGGAAGCTTTTCGTCCCATTGAGTTTCAAAGGAGATCTTCCGGTGCGCCCCTCGAAACAACACCACCACATCTTCCAACAAACGGTTCATGTCGCCAGGTGTCGGATTGGACTTGGGCAAACGGGCAAACTGGTTGAACTCGTTGACCAGGTTTTTCAGTCCATCCACCTGATCGATGATGGTGCGAATGCTGTCTGAGAATGCGGGATCATCCAACTGGGATCCAAACTTTCTTTGCAAACGCTCAGCAGAAAGTTTGATGGGAGTGAGAGGATTTTTAATTTCGTGGGCAATCCGTCGCGCCACTTCTGTCCATGCCGCCGCTCTTTGTGCACTGAGAATGGGCGTCAAATCATCAAAGACAATGACCTGTCCAATTTCTTCTCCGGAAGGCGAAAACAGCAGGGATAAAGTCATTTGAAGAGGAATGCTCCGGCCCCTGACTTCGACCCGAAGTTCGCGTGTCAATGAAGACACTTTGTGAGACTTCATTTGAGAAATCATGGATTCAAAAGTTTGGTAGTACTCCGGCCGCAAGATTTCTTTGAGATGCTTTCCCACCATGCGCCCCGGGCGCACCTCCAAAAGTTTGGCGGCATGGGAATTGACCGTGTTGATCTTTTCGTGGTGATCCAATGAAATCACACCGGTGGTCACCGTGGATAAGACCACCTCCATGTACTTGGAGTGTTCATTCAGCTGATCCAAAGTGGTGCGCAGATTTTTTTCGGAGGTTTCCAAGTTTTGAGTCATCTCATTGAAGTGATGAACCAAATCATTGATTTCTGGAGAATTGGACTGAATGGCCACGGGTGCATAGTTTCGATTGGCCACTCGCTTTGCCGCAAGTCCAAGTTTTTCCAGGGGAACGGAAAGCTGTCTGGCCAGGTAAAATCCAAACCATGTGGCTCCAAGAACAATGGTCAAAGCCATTAAAACCAAAATGATCAGGTATATGGATTTGATCGGCGCTTCCATGGGGTTGCTCTCGCGGAAGTCCTCGAAAACCATGGCCACGTCTTTCATTTTTGAAGTCAAAGAAAGGGGGACATAGGAAGACACCACGAGGGCGCCGCCATCAGGAACCGGTGTAATGGCGCGGACAAGATCCCCTGCTTCAAAAGGGTGAATGGTGGAGGATTCTAGACGGTCTGCAAGGCCCTTTTCCAAAAGCTCCAGAGAAACGGATGGAACTTTTTTAAAGGGCAAACTGCTGGAGACCACTTGAATGGGGTTTTCTAAAATTCCCGGATAGTACTCGATCACATCCAGGCTGAGTTCCTTTTGCATGCCCTTCAAAGTTTTTTGGATTTGCCGGTCAGACTCGCCGTGGATCTTTTTCGCGGCCATAGCTGCAAAGTGGTAATTCTTTTGTTTTGCAGACAAATAAAACGCATTAGTCACTTCCATGGAGCTTTTGAGAATTTCCGAAGTCTTTTCAGAAAACCAACGGTCGAAAACGTTGTTGATGTAAAAAACCGAGACCACAAACATCAGCGAAGTGGGCACCACACTAAAGGTGACAAACGCCGCAGTAAGCTTGGCCTTAAGACTGCCCCCTTTCCGCCGCTCCGTAAGAATCTTCACCAAATTTCGAAAGATCAAAAAGAAAAGCAGCAAAAAGAGAATGATGTTGAAGTTGACCAGCCCCAAGAAAAAGATCGAGTGCATAAAGGGCAAGGAGCGGCTCATGCCGAAGAGCTTAAATTCAATGGCCGTTAAAACCACAAACAACAAAGACAGAAAGAAAATCAGAAAAAGCTCACGCTTTCGTTTTGATTTTTCCTGCTGTTCAAGATCCATGATTTTTAAGCTTTCTGAGAAGCTGAATCATTTCTAAGGCGGTCAGCGCAGCCTCTTTGCCCTTGTGCCCATGGCTTCCGCCAATGCGGTCCAAAGCCTGCTGGTGGTTTTCGACGGTCAACACTCCAGAGATGACAGGCTTTGTGAATTCCAAGGCCACTTGAGTGCAACCGCGCTCGACAGAATTGCAAACGGATTCATAGTGAGTGGTTTCTCCACGGATGACACAACCCAAAGCGATGACCGCATCCACCTTTTTTTCCAGAAACAGTGCTTTACAAACCACGGGGATTTCAATGGCACCAGCCACATCGCAGACCACAACTTGAGATTTTTCAATTCCTGAAACCTCAAGCATCTCAAGAGCTCCTCTTTGAAGCTCTGAAGTGATGTCCTCATTAAATCTTGAAGTGACGATTCCGACGGTCCAATCCGGAGCCACTTGCAACTGAGTTTGTCCTTGTCGAAATCCGTTCTTTGCCATTTCAGCTCAACCCTTCAACGTTCAGGTGTTCGTCGGAAACCACTTCCAAACCATATCCCTTCAAACCCACTCTTTTCATGGGGCTGTTGGTGAGAAGACAGATTTTCTTCACACCCAGAGCTCTTAAAATTTGGGCGCCAATTCCATAATCCCGATTGTCATTCATCAAATTGTCGGCGTCATCTTCCACGGACTGCTGTGGTGAAGAAATTCGATTTTTGGAAGCGTTCTGTCGAAGGTAAACCAAAACTCCCGATCCCTGTTCTTCGATTTTTCGAAGGGCCGCGTCCAAGTAGGCGCGAGATTGAGTCACGGTACAACCCAACACATCTCCTAAAAGATGCTCCGCATGGACTCTGACAAGGGTCGTAGAATTGGGATCCACCTTTCCCTTCACCATGGCCACATGTTCGGAACCATCCAAGAGATTCTCGAAAACATGAATGTGAAAGTCGCTGCCAAAAGAAGTTTGAAAAGGATAGCTCAATTTCTCAAGAACCAAAGTTTCATTTTGAATGCGATGGCGAATCAAAGATTCAATGGTTCCCATCTTCACATCAAACTTTTCTGAAAATTCTTTGAGTTGCTGAGCGCGGGCCATGGTCCCATCGGGATTCATGATTTCGCAAATGACGGCGGCGGGGTTCAGGCCAGCAAGTCGGGCCAAATCCACACTGGCTTCGGTGTGACCGGCTCTTTTGAGAACGCCCCCTTTTTGAGCCTGAATGGGAAACACATGCCCTGGAACAATCACATCGGTAGGTTTTGCCATGGGGTTTGAGGCAACCTTAATGGTCAACGCCCGGTCCGCCGCAGAAATCCCGGTGGAAACTCCATGAGCCGCTTCAATGCTTACGGTAAATGCCGTCTTGTTGGGAGCACGGTTCAGTTGGTCTTTCACCATCAACGGAAGCTCCAAACGTTTGATTTGCTCCTCCAAAAGCGAGAGGCAAATCAGTCCACGTCCTTCTTTGGCCATAAAATTGATTTTGTCGGGAGTGACATAGTCCGCCGCCATGACCAAATCGCCTTCATTTTCGCGATCCTCGTCATCGACCAGGATGACCATCTTTCCTTGCTTGATATCAGAGATCAACTCTTCAACGGAGTGAAGTTCCACGGGGCGTTCCTTTTTCTTTAAAGTAATGAACCCACCCACGTGCGAAGGAGTCAATTTCAACATTCACTCTATCGCCAGGCTTTAGGGTTCCTAAATTTGTGGTTTTTAAGGTTTCGGGAATCAAATGCACTTCGAAAAAATTCTCTCCCACCTCATTGAGAGTCAGGCTGACTCCATTGAGGCACACACTGCCTTTTGGCCAAAAATAGGGCGACTGCTCAAAGGGGAAAGAAATTCTCAAACTTAAACTTTCTGGACCGGCGTCAGACTGAGTGACTTGGCCGACAAAATCCACGTGACCTGTGACGATGTGCCCATGGATGCGATCGCCCAGTTTCAAACTTCGCTCCAAATTCCAAGTCATGGTTTTTATGCCTTCAGGAGTCCAACCGGTGACTTTGAGGGTTTCTTTCCCAAGAGCAAACTGAATGTCTTTGTCGGTAAAAGCCTCCACCGTGAGGCAAACTCCGTTGCAGGCCACCGAATCCCCAATGTGAAGATCGGTAAAGTTCTGCGGACGACTCAAAGTAAATCTGAGGAGATCTGCATGGGAAGACTCGAGGAGGGCCTGAGTTTTTGAGGTGGTTTCTACGATTCCTGAAAACATGAGTGGGCCCAAGATAAGGGGGGCGGGATGTGGCGTCAAGAGCCATCCAAGAGAGCCTCTTGGATGGACCCCTACTTATCGCTTACCAGCTTATCGATTTTACTCTGAACTTCCTCAAGACTTCCCACGATCACATAGGTTACAAACTTAAGGCTTTGGCGAGGTCCTAGAGTAGAAACTCGATAGTTCAAGGACAGATCGGAGGTGGAGGCCTCCGGAGACGCATTGGGTCCATCAAAAACCACCACATTTCCTCCATAAATGGGCGAGAATCCGTTGGACCTGTCTTCAAGAAGAGCCACAGCCAAGGTTCCATCGGGAGTGGCAAGAATCTTTGGTCGGTTGGAAAATTTGACCTCATGCCCCTGGGGGCTGGTGTTTGGAAGCAGCTGCCTGCTAGGGATGTCATAAAGGAAAATGGAGCTCAACTTTCTGGTGTAGGCAGAATAATGGGGCTGAACAATGTTGGGAGCAATTTCAAAATCCACCTGAGATTTGACCTCGAATTCATGACGGATAATTTGTGAATCTCCTTGAAAATTCAGCTCAATGGACTTTGAAAATGTCACTTCATCATCAAAAAATTCATTGGTCTCTGGGTAAACAAAAGACTCCGGTCCGTTGGGAAAATCAGGTCCTTTCAGTTGGGTGGGACAGTTTGGAGAGAATTCCCCTTTCAAAATGTAAAAGGCGGGGCGTACGGTTGAACTCAAATGAGTCTCACCCTTCGAATATTTTACCAATCGAGAATGACTAAATTGGGTGGCACTTCTCCCCCCCGCTTCTATGGGATTGTTGCACTCACCCATTCCGTACTTGTACATGGCGGACTGAAAAAGTCGCCCATATCCATAGGAATTTAAAATCTCTTGTCCCTTAAACTTTAAACTTCCCACGGCACCCGCGTACTTCGAAAAGGTGCTCAACTCAAAAACCGAATTGGAGATGGTGCCATTTCCATCAACTCCGGTGAAAGGATCTCGCAGAGGCGCCTTCAAACGCAAAAACTTCGAATACATCCGATGGGCCAATCCCGCTTGGGATTCTGCGGAAAAGTGAACCTCATCATTGGCTCGAACACCAGCTTCTGCGTTGGAAATCAATCCGGTGGTCGGCACGTAAGCCGCGTTTGGAATCACTTCCCCCACCTTCTCTCTAAGTGCCTTAAAGCTGTCGATGTGATTTTGGCCAGAAGCCACCTGCCAAGGCCATCCTCGCCACGAGGGAACAAACCCTGCAAGAAGAAAGGGAAACTGGTGAGAGGGAAAACTGGATCGCAGTTTCATCACCATCTCCTCCGTGCGTTTCATCCACGCCTCGGGAGATGGAACTAAGGAGTGGCAATCTGAATTTTCGGAAAAACAGGCCACATCCGACTCTCCCTGCGCCCACAACAAGGCGACAATTCGATTATTGAGCTTCTTGCCCCCCTCACCCTCAAGAACCAAGGCAAATTGAATCCGCGTTAAAAGATCCTTCAATAGGGGTTTGGGCTCTCCCCGCGCCAACTCCAAGGGATCGATCTCTTCATCCCACTCGTAGCTGTAGGTTCCCCCATAGGCAGCGGGAATCACCAAAACCTTTCGTTCTGAACTCTCATTCAAATAAGTTTGGACATATCGCCGAGCAAAGCCCATTCCAAACCCCACCGGAGAAGTGGAATCAGCGCTCCAGGCCCCCCAATGATCCAAAGTTTCATGGGCAGGAATCACTTTCAAATCCTCATGAGAATTCAGGGGTGTGCTTCGAGACAGCTGAAAGATTTTTGCGTCTCGCGAGGCTGAAGCGTAGGCATCAGAATGCTCTCCAAAGCCAAATCCCACTGCGTTTGACTGCCCACCAACCACAATGATGTCGTAGCCTGGGTCTAGAGATTTGCTCAGTGAATCCCCCGATGGAGGACGGGAGGAGTCCGTCGGCAGGTCCACAGAGCGCTCCAAGAAGGACGGGCTTTGAGAGGACAAAGGAACACTGCAATTTTGAAAGAAGAAAAGAAGCAATGAAGCAAAGAGAAGAAAGCCACGGATTCTTGGTCTCTTATAGGGAACCATAATTTGCCCCCATGTAAAAAGATCTCTTTTGAATCTGGCCTGTCGAAAAATTGAAGTAAAACCGAGCAATCTCTTTGTCCGAAGGATCGAGAAGAATCTGCTGACCTCGAAGTCTGTTTGACCCCAAGTCACCATTTACAATTCTCATTGAAATTTGAACCTGATCGTATTCAAGAGACTGCGTAGGATTGAGGGGTGAAGAGTAAACTTCTAAGATTCCTGATCCCAAGCGGCGGAAATGGATCTCACCCGTTCTCTTCCACATAAAGTTCGTCCATTCTTGCACCTGAGAAGTGTCTCGAGCGTATATAAAATCCCCTGGGATTTTAGGGTCTGGAACCACAACGGAAAATCGATTTTGATTGTTTTTCAGTGCCAACCCATTTTCCAAAATCAGGTTCAGTTCCGCCGAAGAGGAGGGGTGAACCTCTTGTCCTTTCTTCAGATACTTCACTCTAAGAACCTGAGCCTGCATCACAGGCATGGGATCACTCATGAATTGAGTGAATTGACTCAAGTGACAGTAGTCCTGTTGGGAATACTTGTATTGGTTGCAAACGTAATTGTGAAACTTCTTTCGCTCTTGATAAAGCAGTTGAATGCTCTCCGCAGAAGAAGGGGGCAAACAAGGTGTTGCAGCCGTTTCCACATCATCTGAAAAATTCACCGCCACTCCCAACAGATGAAACAGATCTGCTTCCAAAAGATTCAGAGTGGTCGAATAGAATTGAGCGGTGTCAGCAAAATTGTGAGTGGAGCCGGAAGTGATGTCATAAACGCAGTCACCTCCCAATCGATTGACCTGATCACAAAATTGGATCGTTTCCTGGTTGAGTTTGTCGGGTTCCGAAGGAGTTTCCCCTGAAGGGGGAATTGCAAATTCAGCCATGTGAACACGGATTTTAAGGGGAAGACTTATTCCTTGGTTCAAAGCTTTCTCTGCCAGATCATTGAGAGAAACTTCGGGGTGTCCGTGGATCTTCGACATGGGGTAAAAGACGGATGCACCTCGCACTCGAGGAATGGTGGGACTCCTCACGTCAGAAATGGTTTTGTCTTGAGTTTGACTGAGATAGGCAGAGAGATTTGCGAGATGCCCTCCCGCTGACATCCCCAATGTCATCGTCCTGTTCAGATCAATTCCAAGAAGAGACGCATTCTTGTGCATCCAATGAAGAGCGGAAAGAGCATCTTGGGAAGCCTGCAAACGGGTCGTGCCGTGAACCTTCATTAAACGGTACTGAAATCCCAACGCAATCACGCCATTGGAGGCCAAGCGAGGTCCCAACCGAGCAAAGTACTCTATGGGATTTCCCACAGAGTGCCCACCTCCATGAAACATCGCTACAGCGGGTAGAGATGGGGAACTTGAGGTTTGAGAAATGTAGCGACTGGAGTTTGGCAGGTAGGCCACCACGATCAATTCATCCTGAGTTTCGAAAGACACTTTGTATTTGAAAACCCTGACATGAACTTCATTTGAAATATCTGGACTGCAGCTGGAGTAAGAGGACCTGAGGTTTAGATCTTGTATCTCTTCAAAGGCCAGTTGAGCCTTATCCTGTAGTTTTTCATCTGGGAGCCTTGAATCTGAAGAAGAGTCTGGTGATGAAGCGGAGTCGTCAACAAAGCCACCTCCATCTTGAATGCTGGAGGTTGCCTTTAAGTCTCGTTGAGAATCCAATTCCGTACAGTTCTGGAAGAACATCACCAAAACCAAAAGGGAACTGAATACCAAAAATCTTCTCACAACCGACCCCTCATTTAACAATGAGCCACCTTTGTCACCAAGGCTCTCTTAACCTTTTATCGGAAGAACAACGTCTCGACTTAAGTCGGTCGATCTGTCTCATTGTAAGACGATTTTTTCCTTAGGGCTCATTGGGGCCCCTCAGTTTGAGTATGGGAGCTCTATTTGAGAACCCCCATGTAGATGGCTTTCTGCTGCACTTCAGGTGCCTGAGTGTAAACGAAGTCAAAATGAAGTTTGGAAGGATCTGTCTCATCAACCGTGGCCTGAGAAGGACGCCTCAAGTTTGAAAGGACATCTCCATTAACGATTTTGACCGAAAATCGAATCTGATCAAATTCGGCAATTTGATCTGCAGACATAGGCGAGGAGAACACTTCTAAAAGTCCGGTCCCTTTGCGGACAAATTGAATCTCGCCTTCTCTCTTCTGCAACCGCTCATTCAATCCCAATTTGTGATTGCTTGGAGCGTACACATAGTCTCCGGGAATGTTTACATCAGGAACCACCACTGCAAACTTATAGCCGCGATCCTTAAGGTTCAAATACTCTTCCAGCTTGAATTTTGGCTGTAGGTTCTCTGAAACTTGAACCTCCTGCCCATTCTTAAAGAACCTGACTTCATGAATTTGCGCCTGCATCGGCTTCATTGGCTCACTCATGAACTTTGTAAATCGATTGTCATAACAGTACTCGTGCTTTGAATACTTGTACTGGTTGCAAACATAATTATAGAACTTTCGGCGCTCTATGTAGAGCATCCATTTGCTTTCAAACTCGGAAGGATGAAAACAAGCTTTTGATGCCGAAGAGTCGTCGTCTGAAAAGTTCACATTTATTCCCAGAATATCCTGAATGTCCGCTTCAAGATAACTCAAGGTGGAGGAAAAAAACTCCACTTGATCCGCAAAATTGTGAGTCGCTCCCTCTGTGATGTCCATCACACAATCTCCGCCCAGAAGATTGACGTTGTTGCAGAACTGAACTGTATCTTCGTTAAGCTTGTCGGGTTCCGACAAAGGCTCTCCTGCGGCAGGAATGGCATACTCGGCCATATGAATTCTCAGTTTTAGATTTAAACTTCTATTTTCCTGCAAATCGCTTTCCGACAATTCAAAAGGAGAAACCAAGGGGATGTTTTTCACACGAGACATGGGGTAAAAAGCCACGGCTCCTTTGATTTGTGGGATTGGCCCATAATCATCATCAGAAATTGTTGCATCTCCTCGGGCACTCAAATAAGCCATTAAGTCAGCAAGATGGCCCCCCGCAGACATCCCCAGCGTCATAATCTTCTGCTTATCAATTCCAAGTTTATCGGCATTTTTATCCATCCAACGAATGGCAGAGAGAGCATCTTGGGAGGCCTGTAAGCGGGTTGTGCCGTGAACCTTCCCCAGCCGATATTGAAATCCCAAAGCTACAATTCCGTGAGAGGCCAAGCGAGGTCCTAAGCGCGAAAAGTACTCAATTGGATTTCCAGTGTTGTGCCCGCCCCCATGAAACATCGCAACCGCCGGCTGGCTCGGAGCCGAAGAATTTGCAGAAACATATGCGTTGGTGTCGGGAAGATAGGCCACCACCACCAACTCATCATCAGTCATCATGGAGTATTTGTATTTGAAAACCTTCACGGAAACAGACTTAGAAACATCGGGACTGCAGCTCTTATATTCAGACTCCAAACCAATGTCATCTATCTCCTCAAACAGCAGTCTTGCTGTAGGAGTTTTTGAAAAATCATAGCCGGGTAAAAAAGGAATCTCTAAGGCACTTTTGGACAGGGTCCCAAGGGCAGCATTCAAAGAATCTGACTCTCCCTTTGACGCTGACCCACTACTGAGACAGCCCTGAGCAAGAAATGAAAGCACAACAACCAAAACGAAATTACTGATTTTCCTCACAAACGTCCCCCTTCATCAATCTCTTCACAAAACCTTCTTCGGAAGAAGTTGAGCTGGACTTTAGTTGAGGAGGTGTTCTAAAGGGGAAATTTGAACTCAAGGCTCAAAAAATGCTCCTTTTGAAACGACAAAAGCTCCTGCAGAGGAGCTTTTGTCGTTTCAAAAGGAGACGAAATTTCAATTCAGGGAGGGCTCAGAAAACTCCAAGGCCCCTTTGTTGTAGGTCACTTTGAGGTGATCTCCCGCTTTGATTTCGTGGGCGAGGAGCTTTTTGGCCACCTTGTTGAGGATTTCGGTCTGAATCACCCGCTTCAAGGGTCTTGCTCCAAACAGAGGATCGAAACCTTTTTCCGCAAGCATTTTCAAAACGCTTTCGTCGAAATCCAGGTGGACCTTCTTGTCTTCCAATCGCTTTTTGACCTCTTCCAACTGCGCCGAAACAATCAGCTCCAGCTGGCCTTGATCCAGGGATTTGAAAATCACTGTTTCATCCACACGGTTCAAAAACTCCGGTCGGAAATGCCCCCGCAAAGCCTGCTGAACCGCTTCCTCTTTTTGAACATCGGTCAGCTTGGGATCCAACAAAGACTGGGACCCCAAGTTGGAGGTCATGATCAGAACGGTGTTTCGAAAATCCACGGTGCGCCCCTGACCATCTGTGAGTCTTCCATCATCCAAAACTTGAAGAAGCACGTTAAACACATCGGGGTGGGCCTTTTCGATCTCATCCAAGAGAATCACACTGTAAGGCCGTCTGCGAATGCGTTCGGTCAGCTGCCCCCCCTCTTCAAATCCCACATAACCGGGAGGCGCTCCTATCAAGCGAGATACAGAGTGCTTCTCCATGTACTCACTCATATCGATGCGAACCATGGCATCTTGAGTGTCGAACATAAATTCCGCCAGCGCCTTTGCCGTTTCGGTCTTTCCCACTCCGGTGGGCCCAAGAAAGATAAAGCTTCCAATGGGCCGGTTGGGATCCGAAATTTCCGCACGCGCGCGACGAATGGCATCGGAAACCACTTCCAAAGCCTGATCCTGTCCTTTGACCCGCTTTTCCAAAAAGGCTTCCATGCGAAGAAGTTTTTCGCTTTCAGACTCCATCATTTTGTCCACAGGGATTCCCGTCCACTTGGCCACCACGTAGGCGATCTCTTCTGGACCCACTTCCTCTTTGAGCATGCGCGATTTGCGACTTTGAACCTTTTCATTCAAAGTTTGAAGTTCTTTTTCCAGCTCGGGAAGACGCCCGTACTTCAACTCTGCGGCCTTCTCCAGTTGGCCTTCCCGTTCCGCACGCTCCACTTCGGTGCGGGTTTGTTCGATGTTCTTCTTTACGTCTTTGAGTTGAAGAATTTCATTTTTTTCCACATCCCATTTGGCGCGAAGATCTCGACCTTCGGATTCCAATTGCCCCAACTCTTTTTCAATTTGAGCCAAACGCTCCTTGGAGGTGTCATCTTTTTCTTTTTTGAGAGCTTCTTTTTCCACACTCAAATGTTTGATCTTGCGTTCGATTTCGTCCACTGCCGCAGGGACACTGTTCACTTCAATGCTCAAGCGAGACGCGGCTTCATCCATCAAGTCGATGGCTTTGTCTGGGAGAAAACGGTTGGTGATGTAGCGTTGAGACAACTTCACCGCAGACACAATGGCCGCATCGGTGATGCGCACCCCATGGTGAACTTCGTATTTTTCTTTGAGACCCCGCAAAATGGTGATGGCATCATTCACAGAGGGCTCGCCCACATAAACCGTTTGAAAACGGCGCTCGAGGGCTTTGTCTTTTTCGATGTTTTCTCGGTATTCATCCAAAGTGGTGGCACCAATACAGCGAAGTTCTCCGCGAGCCAGTGCGGGCTTTAAAATTTGCCCCGCATCCATGGCCCCGTCGCCTTTTCCTGCCCCAACCAGAGTGTGAATCTCGTCGATAAAAAGTATGATTTGGCCTTCACTGCTGGTGACTTCTTTAATCACCGCCTTCAATCGATCTTCAAATTCGCCACGGTATTTGGCACCTGCAATGAGGGATCCCATTTCTAAAGTCATCAGCTTTTTGCCAAGCAAAACATCGGGTACATCTTGATTGATGATTCGAAGGGCCAAGCCCTCAGCGATGGCCGTCTTTCCCACTCCAGGCTCACCAATCAACACAGGATTGTTTTTGGTTCTTCGAGAAAGCACTTGAATGACACGACGGATTTCTTCGTCCCGGCCAATCACTGGATCTAGCTTTCCTTGCTCGGCCAAAGCCGTGAGGTCACGTCCATATTTTCCCAAGGCATCGAATTTGGCTTCAGGATTGTCATCTGTCACTTTTTGAGAGCCTCTGAGTTTAATAAGTTCCTCCTTAAATTGAGATTCGGAAAGTCCCGTTGCCTTCAACGTTTTCGAGAGTTCTCCGGGAACATGATAGGCTCCCAAAAAGAAGTGCTCTGTGGAAATGTAAGAATCTCCGAAAGCTTTGGAAATGCGCTCTGCCTCCTGAAACAACTTTTGCAAATTTTGGCTGGCAACCACACGCACCGAACTTCCCGAAACCTTTGGAAAGCCTTCGATGATATTGCCCACCGCGGAGGAAAATTTCTGCGGCGACAAATTCAAACTTTCAAGAACGCGTCCCACAATGGAGTCGTCTTGTTTTAAAATTTCAAAAATCAAATGCTCTGGCTCCACAGCAGGATGGCGGTGATTTTCCGCCTCTTGTGCCGCAGCTTGCATGGCCAGTTGGCTTTTCTGGGTCATTTTTTCAATGTCAGTCATATATTTCTCCTTAAGGCCAAAAGAGCAAAAGCCCTCATGACAGGCCCACATCTATGGTGTAGCGTCGACCTTTAAAAGATGAGATCAGTTATGAAAAAGTCAACCTCACAACCCATCACTCCCACGCGACGAGGGCTTATTTTAGACCCTGTCCACCCGAAAGATTGGCGGGAGCTGGAAATCATCTATGCCTGTGAGCAATGCTCTCATTTCGACCCAAATTCTCAAGAATGCACCATTGGTTATGACTCAAGACAGCACCTGAAAGCGGTGCAGGATCAAAGATATGAACTCTTTGGTCGCGTGGGGTTTTGCCGCTTCTCGGAAATCGACTGACCATGCCTGCGGTTTATGCCCTTGGCTTGGGCCTGGCCGTTTTGGCGTTTCTTGGTTTTCTCATCCTACAACTTCGAAAAAAACACCTTCACATTCTTCAGGAAATTTCCTCTCAAAAAAGCCTTTATGAATATTCCTGGGCCCACTTGCCCACACCCTCTGACCCCAATTCCCATCTCCCCGTCCACTACCGCCTGGAGGGAGATTCCCACAAACCCTTGGTGATTTTGATTCATGGTCTAGGAGCAAACTTAAACTGTTGGCGAAGAATTTTTCCGCTGCTCAAACCTCACTTTCAGGTCTTGGCCTTTGACCTGCCTGGCTTTGGTCTGACGCCAGATCCGAATCATTATTTTGCAAAGAGCCCCGATCAACTTTCCCCTTTGATTTTTGAGCTGATCGAAAGTCTCAAGCACAAAGGTCCCGTTCATTTGATTGGAAACTCCATGGGTGGAATTTTGTCTTTGTCTTTTATGGAGTCTTATCCAAATCACGTGGGAAAAGTTTTTCTGATCAACCCCGCCCTCAGTCGCAAGCTGGTCCGACTTCGACTTTATCGATGGGCCTTTCTTGCCCAGCCACTCTCAAAAATTTTGAATCGAAAAATGCTGGGTTACTTGTATTCCAGAACTCTTTCCAAACCAAAAGACTTGGAATTGGAAGTTCTCAACCATTTGTCGAGGAGCTATTTGCAAAATCCGGATGGACTTCGAAGTTTTGCTCTTTATGTAAAGATGATCGAAGAGCAAGGAATTCCTGAGGTGGATTATTCAAAGTGCTTGTTTCTCTTCAGTGGGGGCGACAAAGTCATTACGGCACCTCACAGAAAGCGCACTGAAAAGTTTTTTCCTCACGCTCACACTCTATTCCATCCTTCAGGAGGTCACCAACTTCAAGAAGATGAGCCTGAGTGGCTGAGTGAAGAGATTAAAAAGTTCATTCTTTCGTCTTGAACCGTCAAAAATTCTCTCTCTAAAAGGCTGGAATCCCGACTCGACTGGATCGAACGTAGGACCAAGTTTTCTAGCGAGAAGTCTAAATTCACCAAGAGTCCTGTCAAGAATCCGATGCCCTTCCCGAAATGTGATTTGTGAATCGAAATTGATTTGTGAATCTAACTTTTGAAAGGAGGATCAAGGACGACAAAATTGAATGACTGACAGGGAAGCGTTTTGAAAACGCTAATGTCTACCCTAAGTAAAGTTAACATCGGCTCGGAAGCCGCCGCAAAAATAAAGCGGACCAAACAAGGAGGATTTTTTATGAAATTTGAAATTTTTTAATAACTAAGGAGAACTAAAAATGGGAATGAGAGTATCAACAAACATTGCAGCGATTAACGCTCAAAGAAACCTTTCTGGTAGCCAGTCCAACATTCAGAGCTCACTTGCGAAATTATCAAGTGGATCTCGAATCAACAAAGCTGCCGACGATGCCGCCGGTCTAGCAATTTCTGAAAACTTAAAAGGTCAAATCCGATCAACTCGACAAGCCAACCGCAACGCGAACGATGGTATCTCTATGGTTCAAGTGGCTGAAGGTGGATTGAACGAAATTGGAAACATCATCACTCGTATGAGAGAGTTGGGTATCCAAGCCGCTTCTGACACCATTGGTGAGTCTGAGCGAGGATTTATCGACAAAGAAATTCAACAGCTCAAAGACGAAATGCAACGTATTGCTTCTGTAACGAAGTGGGGAACAACCAAACTTCTTGATGGAACAACGCCTGTTTTCGACTTCCAAGTGGGTGTTTTCAACAACGATTCTGAAGACCGCATCTCTTTTGATGCCTCTCAAAACGTTGCCACTTTAGACGCACTTGGGTTGGCCGGTCTGGACTACACCAGCAAAGAAGGCGCTCAAGAAGCCTTGTCTTCTCTGGATGATGCTCAATTGGGAGTGAACAGCATGAGATCTAATCTGGGTGCTCTTCAAAACCGATTGATGTCTACAGTGAACAACTTGGGTGTTGCCGAGGAAAACCTCTCTGCTGCAAACAGTCGAATCCGTGACACGGATGTGGCTGAAGCCTCTTCAGAGTTGACCCGAAACAACATCATGCTTCAGGCCTCAACTGCGACTTTGGCTCAAGCGAACCAAACCAACGCTGCAGCCCTTAAGTTGATTGGCTAATACCTGCCCGACTAAGGTTCTATGAACTTCGAAGGCCCGGATTCGTTCCGGGCCTTTTTATTTTTTTTCGACCCTCTTCGAAAACACTAGGAAAATGAAAAGAGAAAATCTACACTCGAGGTATTCTAAGGGGGATTTGTTCATGGCAAAAAAGAAGAAAACATCAAAATCTAAGAAGTCCACAACAAAAAAGTCTAAAGCGAAAAAAGCCGCTCCAAAAAAGGCCAGCAAAAAGACTTCCAAGAAAAAATCTGTGAAAAAGGCCGCTTCCAAGAAAACTTCTAAAAAGGCGACAAAAAAGGCATCTAAAAAGGCCAGTAAAAAAGCAGCCAAAAAGACGACGAAAAAAGCTGCCGCAAAAAAAACCTCAAAGAAGGTGAGCAAAAAAGCTTCTAAGAAAGCCGCTCCCAAAAAGGCCAGCAAAAAAGTTGCGAAAAAATCGAGCAAAAAGGCCACTGGTAAAAAAACGAGCGCTAAAAAAGTGGCTCCCAAAAAAGCCAAAAAGACCGCCGTTAAAAAAATCACTTCCGTGTCTGCGCCAGTGGTTTTGGCTCCAGAACCCGTGGTCGAAAAGGCTGAGCCCATCTACAACAACCCCTATGCTCCGATGAGTGAACCTTCTGCAGAAGACGCTCCAGAAACTGTGGTGGATGACGAGTTTGAATTTGATAGCATTGAGGAAGACAGTCTGACCGATGAAATGGAAGATTTGGATGATCCTTTTGACGACCCTGCCGTCGACAATTTTGAAGACGATGATATGGGTGACGACGAAGGTTACTTCTAAGTCCGCACAGATCATCTCTTCCTAAAAAAAAGCTGTCCTCGCGGACAGCTTTTTTTATTTGATAGGGTGTTACGAACAGAATCAGTTGCTGCCTGATTTGGCAGGCTTTGAATGGACCGCGTACTTCTCGAACTCACCGTATTCGTGAAGCTTATTGTAAAGCGTCTTGATGGTGATCCCTAAGGCGTTTGCCGCCTGAGTTTTATTCCCCTCAAAATAATTGAGAGCTTTCAAGATGTAGCGCTTTTCCAGTTCGTGCAAAGTCAAAGTGGGATCATAGTCATCCACGATGATCTTGTGTTCAGGATCACGAATCTGATCAGGAAGGTCCCCTGGCATAATGGTGTGACCTTCAGACAAAATCTGCAATCGCTCGCAAACGTTTTGAAGTTCACGAATGTTTCCTGGCCAGTCGTACTTCATCATGATTTTCATGGCATCTTCGCTCATGGTGCGACCACGGTTTAAAAACCCCATGGTTCCATTGGAGAGAAAATGTTCAATCAACAAAGGAATGTCATCTTTGCGTCGACGCAAAGGTGGAGAGTGAACCATAATGGTGTTGATTCGGTAGAAAAGGTCTTCTCTAAAAGAGCCTCTCATCACCTCTTTGTCCAACTCTCGGTTGGTTGCACTGATCAATCGGATATCAACTTTGATGGGATCTTTTCCGCCAACGCGATAGATCTCACCTTCTTGAAGAAAACGAAGAAGTTTGGCTTGAATGCCTGGAGAAAGCTCTCCAATTTCATCCAAAAACAAAGTTCCGCCGTTGGCCACTTCCGCCAAACCGATCTTTCGCGAATAGGCTCCGGTGAAGGCTCCTTTTTCGTGTCCAAAAAGTTCAGATTCCAAAAGTGTTTCTCTCAAAGCTCCGCAGTTGATGGCCACAAAGGGCTTGTTTCTGCGGTTGGAACGCTCGTGAATCGCCTGAGCGATCAATTCTTTTCCGGTTCCAGATTCCCCTAAAACCAAGACTGTGGCATTGGAGGGAGCCACGCGATCCACCATTCTCATGAGTTGATTCATGACCTCGGACCGGTAGACGATTTTCTTTGTTTCTGAGACGCTATTATCTTTGGCACCTGGAAGTTTTCCAGTACCAGAAGAAAGCTGGTTTTTATCCATGATCGACATACGTACAACCCCTATCGTTAAGTTTTTGTTGTCGCCTGCTCACGTCCTAAAGACACTTCGTGTCAAAATGACACGTTGTTCTAACAGGGCGCGACATACAAATCAAGTCATTTTTGCAAATTCCTTTGAAGGCTTTTCCCGGTGAGTGAGAGCCCTCAATTGTCACTGCAAGACCGACAATTTTTGTCTGGTTTGGTTCATAAGTATCTGAAATACCTTGAGCAAACTCAGGCTGCCAGCCACTTAACTATCAAGAGCTATGCCATAGACCTGGGGCAGTTTTTTCAAAGCCCAAAAGCTTTTAAATCCCTACTGAGCAATAATTTCAAAAATTCCCCCTCCTCTGAAAGGGTGAAAACTTTACTCACATGGTCCGCAAAACGTCTCCCCGGTGCCCAAAAAGAGTGGTCTCCCCTTCAACCCTCCACCCGCCAGCGGAAACTTTCGGCCATGAGATCCTTCTTTAAATGGGGCTATCAGGAGGGGATTTTTGAAAGTGATCTGTCGTTAAAAATCACCGCACCCAAAGTGCCCCAAAAAATTCCTCATTTTCTATCTTTGGACGAATGTCTCTCTGTGCTCCAAACCGCCAAAGAAAACACCAAAGAGCCAAAGACCCTCACCCTGGCACTGCTTCTATATGGACTGGGGCTTCGAATATCTGAAGCCTGCCATCTAAAGTGGGATCAGATTCATTTGTCCGAACAACTGGTGCGCATCCGCGGAAAAGGCGGCACCGAACGCATGGTCGCAATTCCTCGGTTTTTAGGAGATCACCTCAAATGCCTTCCTCAAAAGGGTGACTACGTCTTGGCAGAAGGCCATGCATTGAATGAACGCACCGGCTACCAATGGATTCGAAACTTAGGAGCCCGCACCGGCTTGACCCGTCCCTTGCACCCCCACTCTTTAAGGCATTCTTACGCCACTCATCTATTGAATTCCGGATCCGATTTGAGAGTGATCCAAATGCTCTTGGGGCACAAATCTTTGGCAGCCACTCAGAAATACACCCACCTCAGTTTGGACCATCTCTCTAGAGAAATGGAAAAGGCTCATCCACTCTCAGCGTCATCCATGTCCCTTCGGAAAAAATCCAAGTAGGATCCAAAGCTCATGAAAAAGAAAGCCATCATTTTTGATCGAGACGGAACCCTCATCGTAGACAAAATTTATTTGAATGATCCCAATGCCATTGAGTATTTGCCTGGGGTCTTTGAAGCTTTGAGAGATTTTCGAGATCAAGGCTTTATCTTTTGTGTGGCCACCAACCAATCGGGAGTACCCCGAGGCCTGGTGGATGTAAAAAACCTCAATCAGATTCATGAAGTGATTCGCCAAGACTTCGCCAAAGAGGGCGTAGATATTTTGAGTTTTCATTCCGCTCCCTACATGACGGATTCCAATCACTTTATGCGAAAGCCAAACCCCGGAATGCTTTTGGAAGCCATTCAGTGGCACAACATCGACCCCGCACAGTCCTGGATGTTTGGCGATCGTTTGACCGATGTGATTGCTGGACATCGGGCAGGAATGCGCTCTGTCTTGCTTCGGAACACTGATGAATACAAGAAAATTGGAGTCACCACTCCCCAAGAGTCCATTCCAGAGCTGATCTGCGATCAAGTGATTGATTCTTGTTCCAAAATAAAACACCTCTCCTAATATTCCGCAGAATTAAGTTTAATGCTTCTTCGAACATACCGATACATATATAGGGCATCCCTATGAAACGTTGACCGTAGGAAGGACAAAACCATGAATTTATGGACGACTCTCTTGCTTGCATTAAGCCTTACATTTGTAAACGCTTCTGCATGGGCCAGTGGAGCTCATGGTGTATTTCGAGTTGTAAAAGGACAGATCAAAGTGAAGTCTGCGCAAAGTGGACAGGTTTCACGTGCACGGATCGGATCCAAAGTTCTTCCTGGTGACATCATTATGGCTGCGAAAAACTCTCGCGCCAAAGTGGTTATGGTGGACAACAACGAAATTAACATTTCACCCGACACTCAAATCAAAATCGAAAAGTACGAATACGACCCGGGACAAAACAAGAAGGACGTTTTGTTAAATGTGATCTACGGAAAAGTGCGCTCGAAAGTAGAGCAAAAGTACGATGGCCGCACTAGCAAGTTCCAGGTGAAAACACCTTCTGCGGTTGCCGGTGTTCGCGGAACCAACTTCTTAACTTCTTATGATCAAAACACAGGAAACTCTCAAGTTGTCACTTTCGAAGGTAAAGTGGAGTTCGGAACGCCCGGTCCTGGGGGACAAATTACGGGCTCTGTTCAAGTGACCCCAGGAAATATGGCCACCATTTCTAAAGGTGGAGCTCCCCCCGTTTCACAACCGGTTCCTCAGAGCGAAATGAAGAAAATGGACAAAGAAACGGATGCAGAAACTGCAACCGGGGAAGGCCCTTCCACTGAGGGTGGCGATCAAAACGCCTCTAAAGATGGAAAAGGCAAAGAGTCTGGAGATGGAAAAGATAAAAAAGACGGAAATGCCCGTTCTGAAGACGGTGGAAGAGGCGATAAAAAGTCTGCGGATTCGAAAGATTCTAAAAACAATGGCCGCAGTGGAGAAAAAGCCGAAGGTGGAGACAAAGGCAAAGGAAACAGCCAAGCCGGAAACGGTGGCGATAAAAAAGACAACAGCGGTCGTGCTGAAGATGGTGGCGGCAAAAAAGGTCCTACGAATGCCGGAAACAATGGCGACAACAAAGGAAATGGCGGACCAAAAGAAGGAAATCAAGCTTCAAACGGTGACAAAGGAAACGGTGGGCCGCGCGGTGGCAATGGTCAAAGCGGTGGACCTAATCGCGCCGGACCTGATGGTGGCGGCAAAGGCGGTCCTGCTGGAAATGCCGGACCAAATGGCGGAGAGAAAACTGCCGGTGGCCCCGGTGGTGCACCCGGTTCTCAACAAGGTGGACCCAATGGAGCTGCGGGACCTGGTGGTCCTGGTGGCGGACCCGATGGTGGTAGTGAACGTGGACCGGCTTCTGCTGGCCCTATGAATCCAGGACCAGGCGGTCCCGTTGGACCTGGTGGCCCCGAAGGTGGAGCTCCCCCTCCTCCCATGGAAGGACCTGGTGGACCAGGACCGATGATTGGTGACAGTGATTTGGCCGGAGGTCCGGGAAATACAGATTTTGGACCAGGTTCTCAACCTTTGATGCCCGAAATTCCCGTCTTAGCTCCACCGATTGATCCCGGTCTGACAGATACGGTTCGGGACACCATTCAGTCTGGCGATGCGCGACTGAAAATTATCATCAATCAGCAGTAACAGACCTTAGCCTCATAAAGAAATCTTTATGAGGCCTTTGGTTTTCAGTTCGTAAACAATCTATTATCCTAAGGGCAGACATTTCAACAACTTGGAGCTGCCTCAATGATGAGACCCTATCTTCTCACTGTCTGTATTTGGTGTTTGTTTTTCACTCAAAGTTCCTTTTCAAAAGTGACGCCGGAAGAAGCTAATTCCCGATATGACATCGTCTACGGTTCCCCCTCTTGGAACAAATCACCAACTAAAATTGAGTCTGCCTTTTTAGTGATTCGTGACCGCTCTTCAAAAAAACTTTTTCAAGTTCATTTAGAGGAAACAGCTCCAGATTCCTCGGAGTTCAAAGGAACTTTTCAAATTGAAGTGAAAGGCCAATCAAAAATTGTTCCGGAAGTTTACATTCCTCCCCAATCTTTAAGAGGACAAATGGATCAATTTTATAAACTGATTTCTCAGAACAAAGTCTTTCGAAAGCCCGTCATTATCAAACGCACGTCTGAAGAAAACATCATCGATGTTTATGATACCAAGAACCAAGCTCAACGAGCCTGGGATTTGTTTCAAGAACGCCGCTCTTTGAGAGGCCAGGCCAAAGTTCCCACGTCTCCCTCTCAAAACACTCCAAAAGACATCCTAGCAGATGCTGCAGCTCTGGAGGCCCAAAAAACGGCCGACAAAGAGATGGAGCGCTTACGCTTGGAGCAAATTGAAAAGCAAAGAATCGAAGAGCAAATGGCAGCTCAAAAGAAACTGAGTGAGGCTGAAAGAAAAAAACGCATGGAAGAGGCGAACCGTTTGGCAGCAGAAGCCATGGCTGCTTACGAAAAAGGGGACTTTGTCACTGCGGAAGCCAAGTTCAAAGACGCTGCCAGTTTGGATCCTGAGAACAAGTCCATTTACTATCGCTACGGCGTTTCCTTGTACAAGAACGAAAAATACAATGAAGCCTTGGTCGCTTTCAATTTGGCTGAAACTCAAGGTGTTGAAGAAGTTGAAAAGAATTATTTTATGGGATTGAGCCACTATCGTTTGGAGGAGTGGGACAAGTCCGTTGAAAAATTCAAAATCGTTGCAGCTTCAAATGATGAGGTGATGGCTCCTTCTGCGCACTTTTACATTGGTGCGATCTTGTTCAAGCAAGAAAAATATGAAGAGTGTCAGACGTCTTTTGAAACGGTTTTGGACACTTCAAAAGATCCAAAGCTGGATGAACGTGCTGAGGAATACATTGAAGCCGCCATCAAAGCCCACCGTCTGAAAAAATTGAAAGAAAAGAAATTTCATGTCACCGGCACCGCAGGGTTGATGTACGACTCCAACGTTTTGCTGGCACCAGATTTGGAAACCACTCAAGGCTCCAGTCTTAAAGAAAGTGATGTGCGTTTGTTGACCATGGGAGATCTTACTTATAAGGCCATTTGGGAGGACAACCGAACTTGGGATGTAAAGGCTGGCGCCACTTTAATGAACTCTTCAAAAAGCAGTTTGGCTCAGGCGGATCCTTGGCTTTACAGTTTGTCCGCTCCTTTCACTTACACAAAAGCTGGAAAACTTCCTTCGATCATTGCGATCACTCCCGGCTATGAAAGTCTGTTTATGGCAGAGTCTGGCAACTCCACAAAGAAGAACATTTTAAATTCAGCCAAATTGAAAGCCTCTTACATGCGAGTGATGCAAACAGATTGGTTTTCGGAATATTCCTTGGAATACCGTTTGGACAGCTTTTCGCTGGCCAGTTCCACCGGCGACAATGATTTGAGTTCCAACAAGTACACTTTGGGCACCACGCAAACTGTAAAAATTGGACCGAAGCGAAAAGAAGCTTTGGCCGGATCTTTGAAGGCGTCTTTGAACCAGGCCAAAGGAAAAGAAAAAATCTACCAGCGTTATGAAACCGGAATCACCTATGCTCGTCCAGTGATGAAAGACAGCAGTTGGGCCACGTCGTTGAATTATTATATTTTGAATTATGTGAACTCTTCCAATGGCCGCAAGGACAACAACATCACTGTGTCCACTTCATTTGCCCAGCCATTGAAAGAGTGGTTCACATGGAGTGTGGTGGCCAGTTATTCGAACAACTCTTCCACCGTGTCATCCAGCTATGCCTATGACCGCTACTCAGTGATGACCACAGGAACTTTTACAACTGCATTCTAGAGGAAATCGGGTTGAGGTCCTCATACGGCCCTGGGACGTTGCCAGATCCGATCCTGTCTGATCTGAGCCGCCGCTGCCTAGCCAAAATAATTTTGATGTTTCTTTAGAAATCCGCTATTCAAACCATATGCCTCAAACTCTAAAAGATCTCGGCGTTATTCCGGAAATCAAGTCCTTGTCGCTCTTTAGAGCTTATACCGACTCTATCATAGAGAATCTCTTTGCGGACAGCAGTGTTCGTATTTGTGAGCACCGAGAGACATTATTCGAATTAGGCGATACAGCTGAGGCGTTCTACGTGGTTGTCAGCGGAGCCTTTAAGCTCTCCAAGCCCGCGGCGGGAGGAGAAGATATTATCATTCATTTTTCTACACCTGGCGACGTTATTGCTGCATTCATAATGGCTCAGCCTCATCCCACTTACCCTCTCAATGCCGTCGCTATGGGACCTTCTCGAGCCATTGAGGTACCTAAAATTAATTACACAATGAGTTGGCACAAGGAAACCCAATTGATCTTTGGCATTCAAAAACTGATTTCAAGTCGCATGGGCGCCTTACAAAACCAGAAGGCTCTATTGAAGGCTCCCCTCCAAGCAAAGGTAGCTTCCTTGCTGATTCAACTCGCTAAATGGACTGATTCTCCGAATGAAAATGAACAGATTGAAATTTCAATTCCCCTGACTCGAAAAGAAATCGCCAACAGCCTGGGTTCTACCGTCGAATCCATCATACGAATAATGAGTGAATGGTCTAAACAGGGATTTATTTCGACAAATGATCATTATATTACGATCCTTCGCCCAAGGGCACTCGCTGAATTTGAATCTCTTGGATCTTAAGGATTTAATGAGACATCCAAAGCTTTAAATACTTTTGAAACAAGAGCATCAAAGCAAGAGAGAAGGCTCCGACCGCACTGGCAAGATAGGGTCCACTTATAGAGGCATCGGCAAATCTTATGAACAACCCAACCAAGACCAAAAAAAAGAAGACTAGAAAAAAACGTTTAGATTTTACCTTATGATTGAAATCTTGCTAATGGTGAGCCAGGGTAACTTGAGTGGCGACTACCCGTGTGAACAAGGAAAATCTCGATGTACATAAAATGCAAGCCAACAATCTTGGGAAACCACTGACTCCACATCGTGAAGTTTCCAAAGAGAATAAATATAGGACCTGTTTTTAATCCAACATATGAAAAGACGCTCTCTCCTTTAAACAGCCCCATAAAAACCGAAAACTTTGTTTCATTCAAAACATTGCAAGCCACATTTAAAAGAACCAAGAATGCAACCACTACAACCTAGTAAATCTTGGCTTTTTCCACCGATCATTCGAGGAATAGCGATCACCAAAAAACCCGAAACTAACGACCACATAAATGCAAAGGCCATAATGTGTACATGGGGTTGGTGTGGATAAAAAGGAAGTCGCCCCTGAGAGAAAAAAACTAAAGGAAAACACCCACAATTCCGCTTCCAACCCCGATGGAAAGCTTTACCTTACACGGACCCCGACACTCTTTGCTCATTTCTTAAGAGCGCTCTTAAAATGCGAGGTATTTGCGCTGAGTTTATCTATACGAGCCACAATATGACCTTGATCATCAATCAACGTGATTACATTGGAGTGAGAAAAATTCCCGTCACTTAATTTTTTGAAGTTTATGCCCAAAACGACGGAGAGTTCCCTAGCTGCACTTTCATTCTTAGCTGATAAAAATGTCCAGGAACTATCGTCTAACTTTCGTTTGTTCATATAAGATTTAAGGTGCTCTGGGGTATCATTTTCCACATCAAAAGATGCTAAGACATATTTGACATCAAAAATCCCTTCTTGTTCGAATTCCTTTTTAATATCTCGAATTCGAGATACCATCATAGGGCAAGCGTGAGGACAAGAGGTATAAACCATTGTTAGAACAATCGGATGTCCTTTGAAATCCGCCATTCTGATCTCTTTAGAATTTTGATCCTTCCACGTCGTTTTGACTTCATAAATCGACGACTTATCTGAAAATGATGAGACACAGAAAAATAGAAGTGACAGAAGTAAAAAAATTCTTTTCATTGCAAGCTCCTCACGCATCTAAAGCCCAAGTTCCAAATTGTGCTAGTCCCCTTTAATCCAGAGCGAAAGGCAAATCGCATAAACGCAGCGTAATTTTCCTTGTCGGCCATAGATAAGGCTCCAGCACCACAAAAGAGGTTCTTATTAAAGGAGGAATCCTCTCGACTTTCTCCAGAGACAAAATTGGAGTTGAAGTCCTCAACCCACTCCCAAATTAGTCCATGCATATCCCAGAGACCATAAATGTTTTGATAAATACTCCCCACGTTAGGCAGACGACCTTTCTTTGGCTCTCCATACCAGCTTAAAATCCGACTCAAAAAATGATTATTCCTATTGGCATTCCTTTGAGTTTCTGAAGCTGCAGCAAGATATTCCCATTCTTTGACAGTTGGAAGTCTCATACCCTTACTTTTGCAATAGGCTCGAGCAGCAAACCACGAAACATTTGTGATTGGAGTTTGCTCCATAGAACTTTCTTCCAAATAATTTGACAGATAATTTTCATCGGCAAATATCCTAGAAACATTGTCTTTCGTCCATTCAGGATTTTTTGCAAGAAACTCTCCAAACTGCTTTTGGGTCACCGGATAAATCATTGCCTTAAAAGCATCTACAAGCAAAAGGGGACGAAATGATTTTTCTTTCACTGGAGCCTGCCAAAAAGCTTCAATATGGCCTTTTGGCACATCCACCTGATTTTGAGCCCTCAAATTTTCCGCGAAGACCAAGAGAAAAATCAAGTTAAGCATCAATGACCTCCGCCGGCACTACTTTGAGAGGGTACAGATTTAACATCTGCTGGAGTAATAACCTTCCTGCTGTTTCCCCAAGAATTATAAACATAAGTTAAGACATTCGCGATATCTTCATCCGACAGTCCCAATGCTGGCATAACTCCATCGTAAACTTCTCCGTTTACGGTCAAGGAGCCGGACAATCCGTTCTTAACGACCTCTATGGCTCGTCTTGAGTTCTCGTTTAACCAGTCCGAATTTGCCAAAGGAGGAAATGCACCTTTGATTCCTTTTCCATCAAGTTGATGGCAGGCCGCACAGTTCTGAGAAAAAATGTTTTTACCCAGCCTTATCTGATCTTCTAAATTGTCAGCCGTCGAAACTTTTTCCTTCTCACTGACTTCTTGAATAGCAGCACCTTCTGGCAGATAGACGTTGTCCTCAATCTTTCCTGAATAGATCTTTTTTTCCTCGTTTCCTTTGACATTGATAAGAGCCAAGGCTCCTTTATTGAATGCTCTAAAAATAGAATGATCCACCATCACTAGATTCCCAGGAGCTTCAACCTTAAAGTCCACTATGGTGGCACCTCCAGCAGGAATAAGAGTGGTCTGAACGTTATGATCGATATTTTTTCCGCCCTCCCTGTGAACATTGTCAAAGATCTCTCCAATAACGTGAAACGAAGAGACTAAATTTGGTCCACCATTGCCGACAAACAATCGAATCCGCTCACCGACATTCGCCGTTAAAGCCTTATCACCCGTCATTGATGTCGAAGAACCATTGAATAGGACGTACGTCGGGCGTTCATCAATTGCCTTTTCCATATCGAAAGGTTGATACCCCTGCTTTCCAAACTTTCCTTTTGTATAGAAATCTCCTTGCATCACATAGTACTCTTTATCAACCTTGGGAAGTCCCCCTCTTGGCTCTACCAGAATCAATCCATACATCCCATTTGCAATGTGCATTCCCACAGGGGCTGTTGCACAATGATAGACAAAAAGGCCCGGGTTCAAGGCTTTGAAGGAAAAAACACTTTCGTGTCCGGGAAGCGTAAAGGAAGAAACCGCTCCTCCTCCCGGACCCGTAACCGCATGCAAGTCAATATTGTGAGGCATTTTTGAAGAGGGATGATTCTGGAGATGAAATTCAACAAGATCTCCTTCTTTTATCCGAATAAACTTTCCAGGAACAGTTCCACCAAAGGTCCAAAAAGTGTACTCGACCCCTTTGGCAATCTCCATTTTCTTTTCAATGACTTCAAGTTTAACGATCACTTTCGTATTGTGTTCTCGTGTGATGGGTGAAGGAACCTTTGGGGGTGAAGATAGGTTCGCCTCCTCTTCGCCCCTAATTTCGGAAGTTGCATTTGCATCGCTCCCCTTTTCATCAAAACATCCGACAAGGAGCCCACAAAAAATTGCGATCGAGAAAATCTTTTTGCACATAAACTCACCTCTCTATATAAACAAAGTTTAAAGTGTAAAAGAATGTTGAGGTATGATCTAAATCATAAACCAAATGTGTTGATTTTTAAACAAATAGGCCTCTGATCCCTTAGAGGGCTATCCCCCACACACTCCACAACAAGAATCCTTCTTCTCAGAGTATTTTTTCATTAACGTCGCTGTCAAGGTCCTACCGCTTTGAGACCATTCTCCGCAAATGATCTCGTCGCTACTGGAAGAACATATTTCGTTTATTAAGTCCCGAAAATTAGACGCGGATTCGATGCGAATCGATTCTCCCGAATTCAATCCCTCCACCAGGGAGTATATGAGCCCGCTAACAAATTGATCCTTAAAACTATCGATATTTATAGATGTTTGCATTAAATCCTCCAACCTATCTAAAATTTAATCAGCATCAGACACCTATTGTTATGAGTCAGATCATATCAGGTACATTTACTATCTCCGCAGTCCAAGCACATAAAACACCCTTCTTCTAGCTTTAGATTCTGACTTCCGCAGTGAGTGCAGCGAATGACCTTAATTTCCTTTATATATTGCTTAAGAGTGCGCGCTATTGCTTTGGAAAAAGAATGAATGGTGCCTTCACTTTTTAACAACTGTGAGACAATAAACTCAATATCAGCTCCGTGCCTTAATGCCGTTGAAATCATTCGAGTCAAAGCCTCTTGTTCGTCTGACTCAAAAAATCGTCGAATATCTCTAAGTACCCACCCGTCTAGTGTCTCTAGATGATAAACTCCGGAGGTCTCCTTATAAAGAAGTCCTTCAATGAGGCCTTTGGGCACCTGCAAAAAATCTTGCTTCATTACAAAGACCTCATAAGGTGATTGCTCTAGCAGACCTACTAGAACAATCCAAGCTTGCCCCTTGGATGTAATGTGATGAATATGGCACTTCAATGTTGGGGGGCGAGGAACCCCAGCCGTTCTTTTAAATTCGATTTTATCCGTCGATTCGCGAAGAACATTGGCCATAGTGCCTTCTCGATAGGTCGTACAACCTTTAATGGTTCCCGACTCGAAGAGGTCACTATATAGGCCTTTAAATTCCAGATATGAGAACCCTCTCGGGAGGTTAACCGTTTTGGAGATGGCAGAATCAATATATTTAGAGAACACCTCCATGGTTTTGATGTGCTCATCTAGAGTCAATAATGTTGCCGTCGCTGCCCAATCGGCATTGGGATCCCAAAGATTTCTCGCCTTTAAAACCCGTACGGCATAGTCCATGATTTTGTTTTCTCTGAGCAGACCTCTGCTTTTGTCCAATTTCCAGACTTTTGCCTCAAACTCTTTCCTCAATAGGTTTTCGTCACCTTCCTTGACCCATTCCCAGCCGTCACCTCTCTGCTCATCTAGAACTCTTTTTGCTGACCAGTCCACGGAATGAGGCACACTCAGTCCTTTTGGAGGATAGGGCTGAATAGAAGTTCGAATGTACTCGTGAGAAAATATAGGCTCCAACCCACCAGACACGTTGTTGGCAAGAACCGCGCTATTTCCAGTAGGTTGAATCGACAACAGATGGCTGTTTCTGACACCAAAATCAGACACCAATTCTCGAACCTGAACATCCAGTTTTTTTAGAAAAGCCCCCGCGAGATACTTTTCTCTGTCAAAGAGTGGAAAAACTCCTTTTTCTTTCGCAAGCAGGGCCGAAGCTCTATAAGTCTCATTCATAATAAAGTGACCCAGCTCGTGAGTCAGGCGGAGGGCCTCGGGTGATCCATAGCGGATCCTCATTGTCATCAAAGCAGACGCATATCCCAAAACACCAAGGCCAATCCTCCGCTTCTCCTTCAGATTGCGTTGGTTCTCAGGAAGGGGAACTTGAGTGATATCGTTTACGTTGTCCATAAAGCGAACGGCCGTGGGAATGATCTCCTTTAATTTTTCATAATTCCAATCGTTCAACTGATCGTTCACAAACTGGGTCAAATTTAAAGAACCAAGAAGGCAAACTCCACCGACAGGTAATACCTGCTCCCCACAAGGATTGGTTGCTTGAATGTGCTCTGTGTAATACAGATTGTTCCATCGATTTATTGTATCGACGAAAAGAACTCCCGGCTCATTCCTATTATAGGTAGCTTTCATAATGATATCCCATAAAGATCCCGCATCCTCATACTTCCTATAAATCTTAGTCTTATAGCCTTTGGACTTCCACAGCTCTAGATTTCCGTCCCATTCTTTTGAATAGAGATCCGGATGAGATTCATAATCTGGGAATTCAAGCAACCAGGGTTTATGAGATTTCATAGCCATCATAAATTCATCAGAAATTAAAACAGACATGTTGAATTTGGTGAGCGTTCCTGGAGTTTGTTTTGCAGTAACAAAGGCCTCAATATCAGGATGCCAAATAGACATAGTTACCATCTGAGCCCCCTTTCTGATCTTCTTCTTTCCTCGCTCACTGGATTTTTGCAGACCACTTCCGGCCGTAATGACTGCACTTTGCGTGTCCCACATTTCCAACAGCTTTACTGCACCTGGAGATTCTGCTCCTATGCCCCTTATATATCCACCTCTGGGTCTCATCACATTTGCACAAAAACCATACCCACCTTCGGACTTAAGAATTAAAGCCTGGCGCTTTAACTCGTCCATGATACTATTCATAGAGTCTTGATCTTCTCCTCGGAAGCCGCTTACAAAACAATTTATATAAGTTGTGCCTTTTAATCCGGTCCCAGCGTTTGATGTAATTCTCCCTCCTGGAACAAATTTAAAATCCTCCAGTAAATCTAAAAATTTCTCTCTCCAAAATGGTCGTTTTTCTTTAATCTCAACACTGGCCAATTCTTCTGCGATTTGAAAATGCCGCTCGTTAATATTTGTTTCTTTCTCAAAACAGTAAGTTTGATGAAAAACTTCCTCAGAAAAATGATCTACAAACTTAGTCTTGCGAATTCTTTTTTTGTTCCTATGGGTCTGAGATTGTTGTTTGAAATCTTGATGCTTCTCCATTTTTTCTCCTCAAGTCTTGCCCATAGGCTAAAGGTCAACGCCGGTCCCTAAATATGATTCAGATCATATTTCGTGTTTTGACGCTCGCATCTAAAATGGGTGGGGGAAGACCTGGAGTCTTGTAAGACTAGACATTGTTGAAGTCGAAAATCAAATCACAAATGAAGCATCTCTTCGGTGGCCAGGTGAAGATGATGGTCCAGAGTTTTTCTTTGGGCTTTAGACAGCTGAATGTCACTGGAACTTTTCAAGGACGTTCGAATCAACACGGCCATGTCGGAGCTCGGTTCAAGAACCCCTTGAGAAAACAAAAGCTTTGCGCGGAACTGAATGGACAAGGTTTCCGGATTGCAATCCCCTTCACAGGCCGACAAACCATGCCCCAGAAGGTCAAAAATTTCCTTCGCACCCACGGAACCACTACGAGTGAGGCGACTCACCAAGGACAAAAAAGAAAGGGCCATGTTTAAACGGTCGTAATCTTCACGAAGGCCCGAAAAATCTCGGATCACTCGGGCTTCCAACAAAATGTGCAAGGGCTCAGAATCGGATGAACTTTTACCCTCTTTGTACAAAACGTCCAAATAGTGAGTGGGCTCAAGAACTCCGCCACCAAACCGTTTTTTGCTTTTCAGTGCACCCTTGGCTAAAAAGTGAAGCCGATCGCCCGTGGCACTTAAGGTTTGAACCAACAGATCTGATTCGGAATGTTTGATGGCTTTTAAGACGATCAGCTTGGCTCGGTTCAAAAAATCTCCTACCAAATCAATTGATAGACCAAGAATAAAATCAACACCGAAGAAATGTCCGCCAAAGTCGTAAACAATGGAACGGATCCTATGGTGGGATCAATTCCAAGGCGATCTAAGGCCACGGGAATTCCGCCTCCCATACTCACCGCCCATACCACACTGAAAAGTGTTGCTGCCGCAAAATACAAACTGATGATCAAAACTCCAGTGAGCCAAAACCCAAGTCCAAAAACAGCCAATGCAAGTATGGATCCCAAAACCAATCCAATGGCCACTTCGCCAAGCAAGTAATTCCCCACACGTTTAAACTCCAAACGACCACTGCGTACATGTCCCACAGAAACCGCAGCTGCCTGGCCTCCGGTGGTGGCCCCCAAAGACAAAAGCAAGGGCAACAAAGAGGCCAAATACCAAAGAGGAGAAAAGTCCGCCACATGGGGACGGTTTGAAAAAATAATTAAGAAACAGGTCACTCCACCCAGAAAAGACAAAATCACCCAGGGGAAGCGGGCTTTCACGTGATCGATGACAGACTCTTCCACACCCCAACCGGCACGGCCCATGGCTAAGAAATCCTCTTCCGCCTCTTCACGAATCACATCAATCACGTCATCAACAGTAATGACACCCACCAAATTGTTGTTTCCATCCACAACCGGCAAGGCCAAAAAATCATAACGTTCAACGGTTGCCGCCACATCCTCTTGGTGGGCATTCACATGAACGGAAATCACATCTTTGTACATCAGCTCTTTGAGCTTAGAACTTTTTGAAGACAACAACAGCTGCTTCAAACTGACCACGCCCACCAACTGTCCATGATCGTTAATCACATACAGATAAAAAGAAATGGTTCCTTGATCCCCGTTGCTTTGAAGGGCCGCCACGGCCTCCGCCACCGAAAGATTCTGATTCACCGCCAAATACTCGGAGCTCATCAGTCCACCTGCGGAGTCTTCCGCATATCCCATCAGTTCGGCGACTTCTTCGGAATCCTTTCTCACCATGGACGAAAGAAATTCTTTGGATTCTTCCTCCGGCAAGATTCCCAACAGGTCCGCAGCATCATCGGAATCCATATGAGACAAAATTTTAAGAATGTCTTCCCGTGAAGAAAGCTCAATCAGTTCTTTTTGCAAAGATTCGTCCAAATAGCTCATCACATTGGCTCTGCGAGCAAAGCTTTCTTCCATCAAAAAGACTTCATATCTTTCTTCAGGATCCAATCCTTGAAGCACCAAGGCCATGTCCGAAGGATGAGTCTTTGCCAAAATCTTTCGGATGTTGGGCTTTGCACCCCGAGATTGAAGTTTTCGAATGGATGCGATTATGAGCTTGGTGCGATCTTCCATCACTCCTCCAAAAGTTCTTTGGGTTTTCTCAGGGTCAGATAAAACCACCCCCCGAAAAGAGACCAAATCAACAAGGCCACCTGAAACGCCGAAATGGCCGTGGGACCAAATTGAGAGGAAACACCCGTCACCTGTTTGATCAAGAACAAAAAGGCCACCTGTCCCACCCCAATTCCGGCGGGAGCAATGGGAACAGACATCACCAGAAAGCCCAAGGGAATCACACTCAAAACATCTAAGAAATTCACTTGAGGTTCACCGATGTACTGCCCCACTTGAAAAAAGAAAACCGCGACCACCAACTGACTGAAGATTCCTGCGAAAAAGGTGCGCAAGAAAAGCGGAACATTTCTCATGGATTCTTGTAGATAATCATGACAGGAGAGTAGAAAATTAAGAGGCTTTTGCAAAACCGACCAGGTGATCATTTTTGCAATTCTTTTTCCAATTCCAGAAATGATTAAAAATAAAAAAAAGCTGTAGCCCAAAAATAAAAGCAACGTACTTCCCGTCAAAACTCGTAGACTCTCCACATCTTTTTGAAAAGAGAGGTAAAGCAAGGTCACCGCACTCAGAGAAATCAAAGAGTAAAGCCCGATCACTCGATCCAAGACCACACTGAGTGCGGCCTTCATTTTTTGGCTGTGCATATCTTGAGCCAAATAATAGCCGCGAACCAAATCTCCCCCAATGGAGCTTGGAAAAACGAAATTAAAAAAGTTTGCAATGAGGTTCAGCTTTACACTTCGAAAGAAGCTGAGTTCCGACAAAGTGCAATTGACCAAATCAAACCATCGAATGGTCAAAAGCAAAAAGTTAAGCGCAGCCAGCACCAACAAAACAGAGGCACTTTGCCAGCTGGTAAAAAGGGACGTTAGGACCTTTAAATCCAAATGTCCTGAGCGGACAATCACCACCAAAATGACAGCGGCAACAATCAACTTGATAAGGGTTTTTAAGTGAGGGTGAATGTCTCGCCTCCGAATTTTGGCATCATTTAGGTGCCAGGTACCAAAATCTGTTTATGGCGCATTGAACGCGGCGTTTACAGATTTTGGTACCTGGCACCTAAATGCCGGCAGAGTGGCGTTCTTGGTCATCCAATACGGATGGAACTCCACCTTTAAGTTGTGGGCGGTAAGCCAAGTGGCGAATGTCGTAGGTGAATTCAGAACCATTCAAGGCCGCGGTTTGCCACTCGGGCCCCATACGAATCGCATCTACTGGACAAGCCTCTTCGCAAAATCCGCAGAAAACACAGCGAAGGATGTCGATCTCATAGGAAATCGGAAACTTCTCAACCGAGGGGTCTTCATGCTCGCTGGCCGTAATGCGAATGCAGTCCGCCGGACAGTTGGTCGCGCAAAGCATACAAGCCGTACAACGAAGAGATCCATCTTTTTTCACGGTTAATACGTGATTGCCCTTGAAGCGTGGCCCGTACTGGTACTTTTCTTCCGGATAGTTCAGGGTCACCATTTTCTTTTGGTTGAAAAGGTTTTGAAGCATTTTTTTAAATGTAAATCCAAGTCCCACCAAAATTCCCGGCAAATACCAGCTGGAGCGAACCGGCTCTCTTTTTACTTTGAAACTCATAACTGACCTCTCACGTTTGTGAAGTGGTTCTTCTTGGTGCCGCCGATGGGTTGTGGACGGTTGCGATAATCCAGCTCGTGTCCACGCAGCAAAGCGACAACTTCCTGAAGGGTTAAAGCATCTTCAATCACAGTGGTTCCCCGTTTAAACTCTTGGACCAAACCTTTGAAATTGGTGAAGGACCCTTCCTTTTCAATGTAAGTCTTCATGGGAATCTGATGGGTGGGGGCTCGCAATGCATCCAACTCTGGAGTCTCACAAGCCGACAACCAAATCACAGATTTGGCCTGACTCAAAAGATCCACCTTTTCCTTCAGATCAGGAAATTGAGATTGGTTTTCCGGTCCCAAAACAAGCACCCATTCAAACTGAGACATCTTGCCCTGAAGATCTTCCAAGGATTTAAAACCTCCACGAGATTTCATCTCCTCTTTCAAACCGTAGGTGTTTGGATTTTTGTCCCCGCGAAGGAGCAATCCATCAAAGTCGTCAAATTTTTCGGGGTTGTTGATCCAATGAAAAATGTTTTTCACTTTCAACTCGTCCGCAACAAATTCAAAAAAGTTTTTGAACTCTTCGTTGGTGTACTGACCGGTCACAAGCACGGCAATGGACTCTGGATTTTTCTCGGCTGCGGCTCGAAACTTCTCTCCGAGCTTCATGGTCTCTGGAAACACTTCTTCCTGAGACCAATCCCCAGATTGACCCGCTTTCACCTTCTTTAAACGGTGGGCCGCATTCACATACTTGTATGTGTTTCGACCTTCGTCACACATCCAGTGGCCGTTCACTTCTGCATTGTAGCGTGGTTTCACCCGCCACAATCCTTCTTCGTTGAAGTAAACTTTCACATTACATCCCGTAGAACATCCCGGACAGATGCTTTCAGAATCTTTCAGATACCAAACCCGCTGACGAAATCGAAAATCTTTAGAGGTCAATGCGCCCACAGGGCAAATGTCCACGGTGTTTAAAGAGTAGTTGTTATCCAACGGACGCCCTTGAACCGTTCCGATTTCCGCGCGATCACCACGGTTGAAAATTCCAAGTTCATTGGTCTCGGTCACTTCTTCGGTAAAGCGCACACAACGCGAACACAAGATGCAGCGTTCACTGTCCAAAACCACCGTGGGCCCCAAATCCACCACTTTGTGTTTTTTCACTTTGGGTTCGGCCATTTCTGGATCGTACTTTCCAAACTTCATGTACTGATCTTGAAGTCCGCACTCCCCAGCTTGGTCACAAATGGGACAATCCAATGGGTGATTGATCAAATGAAAATCCAATCCCCATTTCACTGTGTCCTTCACATCATCCGTTTGGTTGGTCACAACCATCCCGTCTCGGACTTCAGTGTTGCAGGCAATCTGAAGCTTGGGCATGCCTTCAATGTGAACCATACACAGACGGCAAACGCCGGCCACAGACAATCCGGGATGCCAACAGTAGTGACAGATGTCATCCCCAAGCATTTTAAAAGCTTCAATCACAGTGGTGCCCTGAGGCACTTCGATTTCTTTCCCGTTGATCGTACATTTAGGCATGGGCGTCCTCTCCTCGTCGTTCAACGCCTTTGTTCACGTAGGCTTCAAATTCATCTCGAAATTTTGTCACAAACGAAATGGCCGGCATGGCTGCAGCGTCACTCAATGCACAAATGGTTTTTCCCATCATGTGCTCGGCCACATTCTTGATCAGATCGATGTCTTTTGTTGTTCCCTCACCATTTTTAATGGAGTGAGTGATTTTGCTGATCCAACCGGTTCCCTCACGGCAAGGCGTGCACTGCCCACAGGACTCATGGTGATAAAAGTGAAGAGTGACGTCCAACAAATCCACCATGTCGTTGCTGTCATCAATCACGATCACCGCACCAGACCCCAGCATGGATCCCGATTGAGCCAGGCTTTCGTAATCCATATTTACTTTTAACGACTCTTCGGCCGTCAAAATGGGAGCGGAAGATCCTCCAGGAATCACAGCCTTCAATTTTCGACCGGGCTTCAAACCACCGCACACATCAAAAATCAAATCTTTCAATGAAATTCCAAGTGGAACTTCATAAGTTCCCGGCTTCACCACATTGCCACTGATAGAAAACAATTTGGTCCCTGCGGACTTTTCGGTTCCATACTTTCGGTAGGCATCTGCGCCATCACGAATGATGTATTTAACAGCGGCCAAGGTTTCCACATTGTTCACAATGGTGGGCTTTTTCAAATAACCTTGAATGGCAGGAAAAGGCGGCTTCAATTTGGGCTGACCTTTCAAACCTTCCAAAGAAGAAATCATTCCAGTTTCTTCTCCGCAGATGTAAGCCCCGGCTCCGCGATAAAGATCCATGTCATGGTCAAATCCGCTGCCTAAGATGTTTTTTCCAAGAAGACCTGCTTCGTAAGCTTCATCCAGTGCCTTTCGCAAAATGCGCGCAGGCTCATCGTATTCTCCGCGGATGTAAATGTAAGACTTGTGAGATTTTACCGCGAAGGCCGAAATGATCATTCCTTCAATCAATTGATGAGGAGCGCGCTCCATCATCACCCGATCCTTAAAGGTCCCCGGCTCCCCTTCATCCGCATTGCAAAGAAGATAACGAGGTTCATCGTTGTTCGGCAAAAATCCCCATTTCACTCCTGTGGGGAAACCCGCTCCCCCACGACCACGAAGACCAGATGCTTTCACTTCATCAATGATCTTCTGAGGCTCCATCTTTAGGGCTTTGACCAAAACCTCATAGCCCCCGTGTTTTTTATACCCTTCAAGGCCTTGAAATTCAGGCTTGTCGTAGTGTTCCGAAAGGAGTTTCACTTCTAAAGATGACATTTTACTGAGCCCCCATTTCTTTCAAAGCTTGGACGGCTTTCTCAAAATCCAAATTTTCAATGTATCGATCATTCACCTGCATCATAGGAGCGGTGTCGCAAGAACCCAAGCACTCCACTTGAGAAATGGTCACCAATCCATCTTTGCTGACTTCTCCAGGTTTCACGTTGAAACGTTCGCAAAGTTTTTTTGCCAACTCTCGACCACCATTCATCGAGCAAGAAATGTTTGTACAAACCTGCACGTGAAGCTTTCCCGTGGGAACTTTATTGAACATGGTGTAGAAGCTGAACACTTCATTGATGTGACTTTCGGGAAGCCCCATCAATCCGGCCAAATATTCAATAGATTCTGGCGGCACCCATCCGTTTTCCTTCTGCACTTGATAAAGAGCGGGAATGATCGCGGAATGTTTGGTTTCATAGCGAGTCAGTTCTTTTTTAACCAACTCGGCTCCCTCTTTTGACAATTCAAAGGCTTTGCTCATTTTAGTTTATATCTCCCAAATTTCCCTATCGATCCAACTCACCGGCGATCAAGTTCATACTTCCCAAAATAGAAATCACATCAGCAACCAATCCGCCTTCCACCTGCTCGGCAAACGATTGATAGATTGCAAAACAAGGAGGTCGAACTTTCAATCGGTACGGATTCCCGGAGTTGTCACTGACCAAGTAAAAGCCAAGTTCCCCGTTTGCCGCCTCTGTGGCGTCATAGATTTCACCCGCTGGAGGTCTTAGGCCTTTGATCACCAACATAAAGTGGTTCATCAAACCTTCGATGTTTCCATAGACATCTTTTTTCTCTGGAAGAACGATGCCTTTGTCGCGAATGGTGTAATCCCCTTCAGGAATGTTTTTTGCCACCTGACGAATGATCTTAATGGATTCACGCATCTCTGCCACACGCACCAAATAGCGATCAAAAACGTCGCCGGTGGTCCCGGTGGGAATGTCGAAATCCAATTGGTCATAACCATAGTAAGGATCGGTTTTGCGAAGATCCAAAGGAACTCCGGCAGCCCTAAGAAGTGGGCCGGTGTAACCCCATTCAATGGCACGTTCTGCGGAAATGGCTCCCACATCTTGAGTCCGTTGCATCCAAATTTTATTTCCTGTAAGGAGAGTGTCCAATTCGTCCACACCCACACTCATTTCATCGCAAAACTCCAAAACGTCTTTGTACCAATTTTCTGGAGGATTGTTTGCCATTCCACCCACACGAGTGAGTGATACGGTCAACCGGGCTCCACACAATTTTTCGAACAGCGTGTAAACCTTTTCCCGGTAAGTGAAGAGGTGAAAGAATCCGGTCAGCGCTCCCAAGTCCACAGCGTTTGCACCAATGCAAACAATGTGATCGATGATTCGAGAAAGCTCACAAAGTATGATTCGAATGGCTTTTGCTTTGGGAGGGATATCCACTCCAAGCAAAGTTTCCACGGCCTTGCAATAGCCCACGTTGTTCATCGGGGCCGAGCAGTAGTTCAAACGGTCGGTGTAAGGAATCACTTGGTTGTAAGGATGGGTCTCCGCCATCTTTTCAAAACAGCGGTGAAGATATCCCAGTTCAACCCCCGCACGGTGTACCTTTTCACCATCAAGCAGCGCCATCACCCGAAGGGTTCCGTGAGTGGCCGGATGGGAAGGTCCAATGTTCAAAGGCACCAGATCTTTTTCTTCGTCCAACGAAAACGGTCGCTCCGGATTGACATCAAAGTGTATGGGCAAAGCCTCTGTGCAGTGCTGCTGCCGGTCTGCCGGATAATCTTTTCGAAGCGGAAAGCCTTCAAACTGTTGGTGCACCAAAAGGCGGCGCATGTTCAAGTGACCTTCAAACTTCACTCCGAACATGTCATAGATTTCGCGCTCAAACCAGTTGGCTCCCCGCCACACAGACGTTGCTGTGGGAATGGTTTCGCCTTCGGCAATTTGAGTTTTGATACGCAGACGTTGGGCATTTCGAGAAGAGAACAATTCGTAGTTCACTTCAAAACGTTTCTTGCGGTCCGGATAATCCACGCCACTGATGTTCATCAGAAAATCAAACTGTCCCGAATCCTTTAAGTGCCGCAAAAGAGGAACCACTTCATTGGGCTCCACACGCACCACGGAGTTTCCAAAGGCGTAGGTGTAGTTGAAATTGTTTCCGGGAAACTTAGATTGAAAATTGGATCGTAAAGATTCCGTAATGTCTAAACTCATAGGTAAACGCCTGCCTGCCAGTTGTCTTTCCAAGGACGAGCTGTCCCGTCTTGAATCATTTTTTGAATCGCCATCACTCCATCCAAAACCGCTTCGGGAGTGGGAGGACATCCAGGAACGTAAACATCCACAGGAATCACTTTATCCACTCCTTGAAGCACATGATAAGCGCGGTAAAAACCGCCGGAACTTGCACAAGCACCCATAGAGAGCACAAACTTTGGCTCCAACATTTGCTGATAGATGCGCAAAATGACCGGCGCCATTTTTTCGGTGATGGTTCCTGCCACAATCATAAGGTCCGCTTGTCGCGGTGAAAATCGAACCACCTCAGCTCCAAATCGAGCCAAGTCGTAACGAGGTCCCATAACGGACATCATTTCAATTCCACAGCAAGCAGTTCCATAAGGCATGGGCCAAAGGGAGTTTTTCCGTCCCCAAGCCGCAATGGCTTCCAATTTTGTCGTAAATGCAAAAGACCGCGCGTCTTCGACCAGCTGGCGATCTTGTGTTGCGGAAGACGTCGACATTTAATCCTCCAAGATGTCGTTCAACAAAGATGAATTTGAATCATCCCCACTTTAAGTTTTTTCAACAGGTTTTCAAGTAGATAGAAATACACACGTCCCTCGAGTGTTTTCAAAAGATTTTGAAAAGCATTGAAGAGAGGGGGACGACGCGTCAATCCCCTATCACTCCACCGCCTTTGGAAACAGGACACCATAAAAGGTCCAGTTTTATTTTGCTCAGTGGTTTCAATTTGAAACTGGCCCTAAGCCGCGGTTCAATCTTTGGACGAAGATGCTTCATTCATAGGCCTTTGCGGGCGTGAAACCTTTCTCCCAAGGGATCGGGAAAAGGAACGGGAGCATCGAAAACACTAAGGAGGGGCTTATGCGATTACTTTCACTTTTAATCGGACTGTCACTGACCTGGCAGGCACATGCCAGCAGTGAAGTCAGAAATGACTATTTGGTCAAAGCAGATCCATCTGCAGTTGCTGAAGTTATTAGCAACTTAAAAGAACGACTTCCCAAAGGAAGCCAAGTTTCAGACTTGGGCGTTGCAGGTTGGATTCGTGTGCAGTTGTCCGACACCATGATGATGACGTTTTCATCTGTAAACGCGTTCAGCGCTCCGGGCATTAAGACTTTTGGCCCCAACCGCGTGATCAAACTTTGGAACAACTGGAGTGTAAAAAGCCCTGAGATGAGAGCTAAAATCATGGCTCGCATCCAAGAAGGCGGACTTCCAGATCTTGGTGGACCCGTTCCTCCAGACAACCCTGCAATTCCAACCACAGGCAGCGGCGGCAGTGGCGCCGATCCCAACTACTCCAACCAATGGGGCATGAACCAATTGGGAGTGAAAGACGCTTGGGCCGCCAACGGAAAAGGTTCTGACCAAGTGGTTGTTGCCGTGATCGACACGGGTGTGGATTACACCCATGAAGATTTGGTGGACAACATGTGGAGAAACCCCGGTGAAACCGGAGTGGATACCAACGGTCGCGACAAAGCTTCCAATGGCGTGGACGATGATGGAAACGGTTTTGTCGATGACGTTGTAGGCTGGGACTTTGCCAGCAAAGACAACAAGCCCTATGACTTTACCACTTCTGTTTGGGACATGCTTTTCGGTGGTGGAAACCCTGGTCACGGAACTCACTGTGCCGGTAACGTGGCCGCTCGCGCAGACAACGGAAAAGGTGTTGTGGGCGTGGCTCCAAATGTAAAAATCATGGCCATTCGCTTTTTGACTGAAAAAGGTCAAGGAACCACTGCAGATGCGGTTGAAGCGGTAAAATACGGTGTGGACAACGGCGCCAATGTGCTTTCCAACTCTTGGGGCTCTGAGGGCGATGATCCCAACGATCCTGCCACTCAAGCTTTGAAAGACGTGATTCAGTACGCCGAAAGCCACAATGTGCTTTTCGTTGCAGCGGCTGGAAACGGTCACCAAGGAAATGGATATGACAATGACAGCGATTCCCGTCCCGGTGTTCCTGCAAGTTACAGCAACGAAAACATCGTTTCTGTTGCGGCCATCGACGAGGGCGCAAACCTTGGATCCTTCTCCAACTGGGGAGCGCGAACCGTGGATTTGGGTGCTCCTGGCGTGAAGGTTTTCTCCACCATGGTGGGCAACAAGTACAGTGACACTGTGATTGATATTCCCGGAATGATGACAGCCACTTGGGATGGAACTTCCATGGCGGCTCCTCACGTTTCTGGTGCTGCAGCTTTGTACATTTCTAAGCACCCCGGAGCTTCTTACAAAGAAGTGAAGTCGGCCCTTTTAAGCAGTGTGCGACGCACGTCTCAATTGTCTTCAAAGACCGTTTCTGGCGGACAGTTGGATGTGAGAGCGTTGATGCAACGCTAAGATTTTTCTTTGATGAAATCTTCAAAAGCCAGTCCTTCGGGGCTGGCTTTTTTTTTGAGATTCGAATAGATTTTTCGAAATGCTCCTCTCCTTTTTCAGAAACAATCCCTACTTGCAGTTTGCACGGAAATACCGCGGTTTTGTGGCCTTGGGGATTTCCTGTTTGGTGGTGACCAACAGCTTAGAAGTTTCCATCCCCTGGCTGATCGGACGGGCCTTGGATCACCTCACACAAAATGATCCCTTTGAGGAGATTGCTCGGATCACCATCATCATTGTGGTGGTCACACTGACCTTGTCTTTGTTTCGATTTTTGTGGCGGATCTTTTGGGCCCGGTTTCACCATGCGGTGGCCGACGATTTGAGAAATGATTTGTTTTTCAAATACACAGATCTTTCGCCTTCGTTTTTTCAGAAGCACAAAATTGGCCGACTGATGTCTTTGATCACCAATGACGTGAACGCCTTTCGCATTGGAATTGGGCCTGGTTTTTTAATTCTCGCAGATGCGATTTTTCAAAGCATTTTGATCATCCCTATTATGATCAGCATTTCTCCCAGTTGGACCTGGAAGACTTTGATCCTGATGCCCGTCACGCCCTTTTTGATTCGTGTGGTGATGAAAAAATTAAACTCCGCTTACTCTCAAAGACAGGAATCTTTTTCGGAAGTTTCTGGAGTGGCGCAAGAGATCGTTTCGGGCGTGCGAGTGATTAAATCTTTCGCTCAAGAACATCAACAAACCCGCCACTTCAATCAATACTCAAAAACCTACGAAAACAACTGCAACCGCGTAGGGCTTTGGGACGCCTTTTTCAGCCCCGCCATGGAACTGCCCATGGCCTTGGGGTGTGTGATTCTTTTGCTGGTGGGAATTCCAGATGTTCTTGCCGGCGCGGTGACCATTGGGGCTTTTTTCTCATTCTACCAATACGTTCAAAGAATGATGTGGCCCATGACGGCTCTGGGGATCTCTATGAGCCATTTGCAAGAAGGCCTGGCCTCTCACCGCCGCATCCAAGATGTGCTGCAAGAGAGGTCCGAGGTGGAGGATCACGGAGCTTTAGAGTTGGATCATTTTGAATCTTTAGAAGTCAAAAACCTTAGCTTCACCTACGCCGACAAAAATGCACCAGCTCTTCAGAACATTTCCTTTTCTCTGAAAAAAGGTCAATCCCTTGGGATTGTGGGCCCCACCGGAAGCGGCAAGACCACCTTGATCGAAATGTTGTGCCGCCTGCATCCCGCCCCTGAGGGAAGCATTTTAATCAATGGTCACTCCATTGAAAAAATCAAACTGAGCTCTTTAAGAAACTTGGTGCAAGTGGTGCCTCAAGATGCCTTTCTTTTTAGCCAGTCTGTTTCCGAGAACTTAGCCTTTTCCAAACTCTCGTGGGAAATGGAAGAAATTGTAGAAGCCACTGAGCACGTTCATCTTCATGATGAAATTTTAGAATGGCCCGATCAGTACAAATCCATTGTGGGCGAACGCGGAGTGAACCTTTCGGGAGGACAAAAGCAACGGATGACATTGGCACGGGCCTTGGTGAAAGATTCCTCCATTGCGATTTTGGACGACACTTTAAGTGCAGTGGATGCAAAGACAGAAGAAAACATTTTAAATATTTTAAAAAACCAGCTGCAAAATAAGACGGCCATTGTGATTGCTCACAAGTTGGCATCTGTGGCCTGGTGCGATCAGATTCTGGTTTTAAATCAGGGCCATTTGGAGTGGGCCGGAGATCATTTGGAATTGCTTTCTAAATCTGCGACCTACAATCAACTTTTTGAAATGCAAAGTTCAGGGGGCCGTGTATGAACACCTCCAGATCTCTTCAAGAAGAAACCCGGGCGAAAGAACTTTCGTTTCTCGTCGTATTCAAAAAGCTGTGGCCCTTTCTTTGGACTCACAAATCCATGGTCCTTGCCTCTGTGGGATTGGTGGTTTTGTATTCGGGAATTGGGCGCTCCATTCCCCTTATTTTCGGAAAAGCGGTGGATGAAGTCATCACCAACAAACGTTTGGAGCTTCTGACAGTTTTGGCAGGAATTTACTTTGCGGTGGAAATTGGCCGTACAGTGCTTTCGTTTTTCCAAAGTTATCAAATTCAAAAATTGGGAAACATCACCCTCTATGAAATTCGGCAGAAATTGATTTTTCACGTACAAAAACTTCCATTGAAGTACTTTGATGCCAATCCATCGGGGCGCACCGTCACTCGGGTGACCAATGACGTCCTGGCTTTGGGCGAAATCTTCAGCCAAGGGATCGCCGGCATCTTGGTGAGCCTTTTTGAAATGGCCACCATCTATATCACCATGCTGTTTCTGTCGTGGAAATTGACCTTCGTGGTCAGTGCTTTTGTTCCGCTGCTATTGATCTACTGCACAGTTCTGTCTCGGAAAATTCGTTTTCAGTTTGGTGCTACCAAACGAAAACTTTCATCCATCAACGCCTTTTCCGCTGAGCATTTGACCGGGATGAAAGTGATTCAACTTTTTGGACGGGAGCAGACCATTCGGGAACGTTTTCAAAAACTTTCCGAAGAGTACAAAGCCCTTCAAGTGAAAACCATTCGTTATTTTGCCCTTTTGTGGCCGAGCATCGAGGGTTTTTCCATTTTGACCATATCGTTGGCACTCTTTTTTGGAGCCTGGTTTCGTGACAGCTTGGGAATGACGGTGGGCACTTTGACGGCCTTTATTATTTTGCTTCAGAATTTTTTCCGTCCCATGCGTATCATCCTTGAAAAATACAATCATTTGCAAAACTCCCTTTCCAGTGCGGATCGCGTGTTTCAACTTTTGGATGAAGCCGAAGAAGCGGAAACAGGATCTCAAACTTTGCAAAAAGCAAAAGGACACATTGTTTTTAAAAACTTAAATTTCTCCTATCAAGAATCTGGCCCTTTGATTTTGAAAAACATCAATTTGGAAATCCAACCCGGAGAGTCTGTCGCCTTGGTGGGAAGAACAGGGAGCGGAAAATCCACCACCATTTCTTTGCTGCAAAGACTTTATCCCTACAATCAGGGGCAAATTTATTTGGATGGAGTGGAACTGCGGGACCTGTCTCTTGCCGAATTGAGAAAACGCATTGGCGTGGTTCAGCAGGACAATTTTATTTTCAGCGGAAATTTCTACACCAACATTGGACTGAATGATCCCGAGATCACCGTTGAACGTATGGAAGCTGCAGCCAAAGATGCTCAGTGCATGGAGCTGATTGAAAAGCACGGTGGATTTGAGGGCGTTGTTTTTGAGCGTGGGGCAAATTTAAGTCATGGCGAACGACAGCTGTTGGCTTTTTCTCGAGCCTTGGCTTTTGATCCCGACGTTTTGATTTTGGATGAAGCCACGGCAAACATTGACTCTATCAGCGAGAGCAAAATTCAACAGGCCATGGAGCGCCTCACTCAAGGACGCACCAGTCTGATCATTGCTCACCGCCTTTCCACCATTTTGAAGTGTGACAAAATCGTAGTGCTTTCCCACGGCGAAATTGTGGAGATGGGCACTCACTATGAGCTTTTGAAAGCCAATGGCGCCTATGCGGAATTCTTTCGCTCTCAACAGGAAAGCTTTTTGAAAAACACCCCTGAGCTTCCGGCGCCTTCTGAGTCTTAAAGTTTGGCCGTGAAAAAATGTGAATCTCACTTTGAAACTTAAAGAGAGTGGTCTGTGCGCTGGATTTGTGGCTTTATAGGTCGGCAGCTTATCCACTTTGGGATTTGCTGTGAAAATTTACTTTCAGGGGGCTTTATGAAACGTCGATCTTTTCTTCTTACCACTCTCACATTTTTAATGGCTACTCCGGCTTTGGCTGAGGTTCAGCATTTGGAGTGCAAAGGGACCATCCGAAAACTTATGAAAACAGGAAAAGTGATCGAGAATGAGATGACTCTGGACCAGACCTATACCGACGGAAACTCGGTCAAATTCGAACGGGACTTTCCAGAGGGGGTCTATATGGGCGCGACCTGGGAAACCAGCTCTGACGATGTCAGAATCAGCATCACTGAAGCTCCTTCCTATACCAATGGCGTAACGACCACGGTGCCTTTGTCCAATGGGTGGGCCAGTTTGGGACAAACCAAAATGGAAAAGACTTTGTCCGTGGAAAAGGACGCTGCAGGAAATCCGGTTGCCGTCTCTCGCCCCACAGGAAATTACTGGATCTACCGCGTCTTTTGCATTGGCAGATGACGGTCGTCAAATTGACTCAAAATCATTCTTATTTTCTTAAGATTGAAGGGGCCTAGAGCTCCTTTAACTAAACAAAAATTATATTTTCTCTCGTTTGGACTTTATGCTCCCCAAGGGATGCCGATGAGTATTTGGTGAACCCGCACGTGGACTCAAAAGGCCAAAGGAAAGAATGAGAAGAGCACCCATCCCCCACAACGAATCCAGTCGCATGGAAGAAGTGCGAAAATACAAAGTTCTGGATACGGAGCCCGAAGAATATTTTGACCAAATCACTGCGGCTGCCGCCGAACTGTGTGGGTGCGAAATCTCTTTGGTAAGCATTGTGGATTCCCACCGCAATTGGTTCAAATCTCGCTTTGGTCCTATTGAAGGCACTGAAATTCCACGTGACGAAGGGTTTTGCGCCTATGCCATTATGGACGACGACGTCTTTGTCGTTGAAGATGCTCTGTTGGATGAGCGCTTTTCAACCAACCCTCAAGTTGTCGGTGGATTGAAGATTCGATTTTATGCCGGAGCCCCCTTGATCACACCCAGTGGTCACAAGTTGGGAGCTCTTTGTGTCGTTGGCAAAAATCCGGGCAAATTGTCCGCCATGCAAAAGCAAGTTTTGAAACAACTTTCCAAGCAAGTGGTTACCCAGTTTGAACTTGAGAACAAAATGCAGAACCACAAAGCCTTTCAAGAAATTGCAAATATTGGAAGTTGGCATTTTGACTTGGGCTCTCAAAAAATTACCTGGTCCGAACAGATGTATAAGATCTTTCCTGAGGATGAAAAAAAGGGACCCCCAAGCCTTGAGCGTCACCAATCCACAATTCACCCTGAGGACTTGGATCAGTGGGCCACCGTGGTTGGAAAATGCATTGAAAACGGCAAACCCTATCACCTGGAATTTCGCGTGATTCATCCCGACAATCATATTGTATGGGTGAAAGCCTTTGGAAAAGCCAACCTCACGAAGGATGGAAAAATCTATTCCTTGAGTGGAACCTGCCAGGACATTTCTCTGGAAAAGGAACTGGAACTTGAAAACCAAAAATTAATTTTCCTCTCCCGAAAACTTCAAGAAGTGGCCATGATTGGAGCCTGGGAACTGGACATTGAAACCAACGAGCTCACTTGCACGGAGCAGGTTTATTCAATCCATGGGGTACCAACAAATACACCTCTAAATCGCATTTCGGGAATTTCATTTTACGCCCCCCACGAGCAAGAAAAAATTGCGAAGTACCTGGATGACTGCATCAATAAAAAGCAACGCTATGATGACATCTTTGAATTTTTTGATGCCAAGGGAAAACTAAAGATTGTTCGCGCCATTGGCGAGCCCTTGCTCGACAAAAAAGGAAATCTGCTTCGGTTGGTTGGAACCTTTCAAGATGTGAGTGAACAGATGAAAATTCGCGAGGATTTGGAACACACCGCTCGTGAACTTTCACGTTTTTTTGAACTCTCCACCAACCTTTTTTGCATCGCTGGTCGAGATGGGTTCTTGAAAAAAATTAACCCGATTTTCTCTCAGGTTTTGGGTTACACGGAAGAAGAACTTTTTTCGAAGCGTTTTATCGATTTCGTTCACCCGGACGACCAAAAATTGACGTCTTTGGAACTGGAGAAATTCACAAAGTCAAAACGAACCGTCAGCTTCCGCAATCGCATCATCTGTAAAAATGGAGAAGAAAAACACTTTATTTGGGGCTTGAGTTACGACCAGTACAGTGGCCTTCTTTATGCCAGTGGACATGAAATCTCCTCTCTGATCGAACTTCAAAAGACTGTGGAAACTCAAAGGATTTTCTTGAAAAACACCTTGGACAACATGCCCGCAATTATTTACGCCAAAGATCTTGAGGGAAATTTCTTAACAGTGAATGATGGGTTTCGACGTTTGATCGGGAAAAGTGACGAAGAAATCATTGGAAAATCTCATTACGAAATTTTCCCAAGGGAAGTGGCCGATCAATTTCGGAAAAATGATTTGGATGTGGAAAAAGCCCGAAAGATCATTGAATCGGAAGAGAATGCCTTTGACGATACTGGCAGAGAACATTTTTATCACTCTTTTAAATTTCCCTACTTTGACAAAGACGGAAAAGTTGTCGCCGTGGGTGGTGTTTCCCTGGACATCACAGAGAAAAAGCTACTTGAGAAGCAGGCCTTTCACAATTCCAAACTGGCCTCTATCGGAGAAATGGCGGCAGGAATTGGTCACGAGATCAACAACCCTTTGGCCATCATCAAAGGGTACATGGGATTCTTGCAAAAAAATATCAACATGCCCGAAAACATCAACGTGGAAGAGGCAAAAAAGTCTTTAGAAAAGATAGATATAGCGGCCGATCGCATTGCAAAAATTGTTCGTGGCCTCAGAACGTTTTCAAGATCCGATGACGACGCGAAATCGGTCTTTAATATGGAAGAAGCGGTTTCCGAGTCTTTTGGAATGGTTCGTGAAATCTATGAGCGTGAAGGCATTCTTGTGGAATACAACCATGTTGACCCCACAGGTGGTGGATTCAATGTTTATGGAAATCGAGGACGGGTTCAGCAGGTTTTAATGAACCTGTTGTCTAACGCAAAAGATGCCACAAAGGGACGTCCTGATGCTCGTATTGGCATTTCGTTAAAGCATTGCAATGGGCGTGTATGCATTGATTTTGAAGACAATGGATCTGGGATTCCAGAAAAGATCATTGATCGCATTTTCGACCCTTTCTTTACCACCAAAGAAGTCAACAACGGGACCGGAATTGGTTTGTCCCTGGTTCACAACGTGATTCAAGAACATGGCGGAACGATCAAAGTGACCTCCACACCAGGAAAAGGAACTAAGTTTGAAATAGTCTTTCCTGCGGAGAAGGTTGCCGTCAAAGCTGATGCCGCTCCATTGGATGAAGTTGTTCCTGGAATTGACATTTCAGGAGTTCGAGCCCTTCTGGTGGATGATGAACCGGGAATCCGAGACTTGGTACAAAGCATCTTGGAGGAGACTGGCGTTACGGTCACCTGCTGCGAAAATGGTCTGGAGGCCATGGAAAAATATCTGGCTCATCCTGAGGATTTTGATGTGGTTATTTCCGACATGAAAATGCCCGTGATGGATGGTCCTTCCTTGATCAAAAATTTGCGCGCCAAAAGTGCGACCCTACCGAAATTTATTTTGATGACCGGTGGAGTGAACATCAACTTTGAGGATCAGCACAGTGAGCTTTCCAACATGGTGGATGGTTACTTCTTTAAGCCTTTTGATTCAGATTTGATCAATGAGACTTTGAACAAAGTGGTCAAAGGCGAAAATTCAGATTCTCAGAAGCAGGCTTCTTAAAGGCCAGATTCGCTGTTTGTTCTTCAGAATATTGGTCCTTAGCATATTGATCTTCAGCTGAGTTTTCTTAGGCTTGCATCGATTCTCTTCATTCAAATCGTATTTCCACGGGAACCCGACACATCCTTCCATGGATTCACCTGCATTTGTTATTCACACATTCAATTCTACATTCTTCTCAGACGGGACGCGTCCTTCCTTGGCCTCACCAGCATTTGCCTTTCAGGCAAAGCGCCTCCTGCTTGCTGGAGGTCCCTTTCTGAAAAGAATTTAGAATTGAATAAGGAAATTGAAGTTTTCGTCCTTCAGTGAATTCACCTGCATTTTTATTCACGCCTTCATTTCTATCTTCTTCTCAGACGGGA
>MDTC01034632.1_pt1 | contig 104498 bp, 151 predicted proteins | sample 811181 | NCBI WGS metagenome assembly MDTC01 (sample SAMN05326644, study PRJNA326480) | marine metagenome | isolation source: seawater | place: Pacific Ocean: North | collected 2011
CAGAAAGCGAGGAAAAATAATATGAGTGGATTTGAATTTAATCATTGGGCAGATGTGATAGCCAAGTTTGGTTTTCCCGTTATTGCTTTAATCGGCCTTGGAAGTTTTATTTGGTATATATGGAAATGGGTCACTACTAAAGTAAATCCTGCTTTAGGTAATGCAGGTGGTTCTTTGGGCAAATTAAAGAAACAGATTCAGTCGTTAGATAACGATATGATACGCTTAAATATGAAGCTAAAAATACTTATACAAGAGCGTTATATTGTAGACAAACATCGTAAAGAAATAGAGCAAATCAAAGAAGATTAGAACATCTGAGGTCTGTAATTATCCCAAGGGTTTACATTCTCTACGGCAACATCCTGTAAAGTTTCATAACATTTGCGACCCCAATTTGCAAGAAGCAAGGCTGAATAATTATCTTTGCGAGTTTTATCTGCTCCAGTTTGTTTCCTTAATGCTGATGGCAAGTCAAAAGATTGAGTTCCTTGGGCTGTAGTAGTAATGTTTATATTTGCACATTCACTCTTTGTCAGATCAATTAGAAATGTTTGGTGCTCAATAAATTGACGTTTCTTTTCTTTGTTTTTATCGTTAGCCGACAATCCGCTTAGATCTATATTAGTAGCAAAATCTATATCCTTAATTGGTATGTCACACTTCTTTAAAGAATCAAAATCTGAGTCCATAGGCATAGATGCAAATCTAACTTTTTTGTGGTCAAAACACATTTGTAAATATTCGTTTGCATCTCGAATCCATTTCGACTGAAAGTTTTGAACATGAACTTTTACGTTGTTTTTAGGATCATATTGTCTTTTGGATTCTCTTAACTCTTTTTCTCCTTTATCAAATACTGCATCAAAGCTTTTTAATTCTATATTTCGATTCTTGAACAATGATGAATTATTACAACCCTCCAAGAAAGATTCACCTCCACCAGCGTCCAAACAAATATACTCAATGTTAAAGTGAGTAACTAGATAAAGTAAATATCTCATTGTTGAGTCTAAATTTAGTCCTGCAACAGCATAATTGTGCACTACATATCCAATTTTAGTATTTGATTTGTCCACCTTCATTAAACACATTGCAAAGTGGTCTGAGTCTTCAGAATTTTTATAATTAGGATCAATGCCTAGTATATAGGCGTATCTATCCCTGTCATCTCCTCTCAGTTCGATTGTAGGGTATTCACCCGGTTGCAAAGTGCATTCAATCATTTTAGACATTTTAAAATATGCTGCGGAGTCTGGAGAAAATTGAGCTTCATATTCTCTTCTAAAAGCATCCTCAGACATTCTAGCCTTTTCCCCTAAAATATATCCTCTAGCAAGAAGTTCGTCTGGAATAGCCTCCCACCCAAAATTTACAACACCGTATGATAGTTCAGATTCATTATGTTCCTTGGTATTTAAAAAACTAGGTTCATTTATTTTGTCAATATATTCTTTAAATCTCTTGTAAAGAGGTTCAAACTCATAACAAGCGGATGAAAGCATTATTAACTTATTATTATCAAATTTTTGACGATCTGATTCTTTCATCGTACCTGCTTCGATCATCTTATCCTCTTTTTCTCGTATTTTCTTAATTTCAGAAACATTGGCACGAACAACCATCATCGGACCAATAACTTCATCAATAATATTGTTGGGTATTGCGAACGCTTCGTCCAAAATGATAACTTGAGCACGAGCACCACGAATCTTTTTTCCATCACCCAAAGACATAGCGAATACTTCAGAATCCCCTATTTGTATAGAGTGTCTTTCTGGTTTTCTTTTATACGCATCTTTGGATAAAAATTGTCTAAGGAAATGAGCATTCTCTTTTTTGGCAATATCCATGATATAAGATAATATAATGGCAGATTGGCGTAATGATGGGCCTAATACAAGAATCTTAACTCCAGGATGGGTAATTGCATAGTAAAGACAAAAAACGGCAGCAGTGAAGGATTTAGCCGCACCACGAGCAGATATATCCAAGCACATGTCTCTTTCAGAGAACATTTTGCATTTCAATATTTGAAAAGGAAATAGCTCTTCCCCTGTTAATAAATTATACAAAAAACCAGGCTGAGATTCAAATATCTCAGCAGCTAATAATCTAGATTCTGTCTCTGTGATGTCTCCTTTGATATTTTTGATTTTATCAATAATATCTTCTTTATCATTTCCAAAGTTTCCTTTTATAAAAGCCATAATTAAATTTTTTTCATGTCTAAACAATATTGTAAATCAATATTTTTAACATTTTCTCCTAGCATACCTATTTTTTCAAATAGCTGTACGCTGTTTTCTCTTCCTCCAGAAAATACAAATTGGATATTATCATATTTTTGCATAATATCTTTTATTCTATGAAATATAAATTCTGCAGTTGCTAAGGAGTGTCTTTTATTATAGTTGTAGGACTGTGCCTTGGAAAAAGTATAATCAACTACTACTACCAAGTATCCATTCTGACTTTTGGCTCTTTCGACTTCACGCTGAAATCTATCGTAACCCTTAGACATAGTACCCCATAAATCTTGAATAGATTTTCTCTCAATAAAAACATTGCAAAAGTAAGGTTCATTTACAAAGCAATAATCTCCAAAATCGAGTTTGCTTTTTATAGTTGGCGTATTAAATTCAAGAGGCTTTTGTTCTCTACTGTCAATTGCCAGAATACTGTCCTGTATGCCACAAAATTGCCCTTCAAAGCTCTTGTATTGATATCTACGAGTAAGACCTAGCTCTTGCCATATCTTGTCGTCCTCGCAGTAATTAATAACGTTTAATGCTGGTATCTCTTTGGTTGACCTACATTCTACTTGAGAGGGCGCGAACTTCCATTCCTTTTCTTTTGACTTTGCCTTTAGCTTTTTTAAGATATACTCTCTTTGCACATCCTTGTACTGATCGCCCAGCCATTTAGCCATATGCCTTTTATCAGAAAAATCAATATTAAAATAAGTTTTTCGATCTTTGAATTCTAACTGACTATTGGTAAATAAATCATAGCGAGGCTCAAATTTTTCGAAATAATCTTTAATTAAAATTTTATTATCTCTTAAAAATTTTTTGAATTCTTTTTCAGTTTTAAATTCTGAATACCTCAATTTAAAAGCTCCTCTCTGCTTGCTCCGTATAGTCTCGCAGTATAATCTGTCATGTCGTCGATTTCATTTACAACCTTAACGACCTTATCACGCTCTTTTTCAAGCATTTTAGTTAAACGTATACGTTTCTTTTCTTTAGCCAAGTCCTCACACAGAGTTAAAATGCTTATCTGATCTCCCCCTTCTTTTTCGAGCCTTTTAGTTCTAGATCCTTCTAGGCTATCTTGTAGCTTTTGAATGCGATTCATACATTTATCTCGATTCTGAATCTGCTTATCAATCGCATCAATAAGAGTATATCTTAATTTACCATCCTCACTGTGCATATCATCATCTAACTGTTCTTGTAGATCTTGCTGATATTTTTTAATTTGATACAAATTAACCCGCTCACCAGACAAATCAATGTATTGAGAAACTTCGCCAGGGGTTAGATTACTTTTATCCCAAGTATCAGAGATAAAACTTTCTAAAAATAATTCTTTTTCATTATTAGATCTAAATTGTTCTACCGTCTTAGCCAAAGAAGTCCTTCTTAAATTTTTACATAGTTTTTCAATAGATTTTTTTTCATCCTCTTTTAATTTACTAAACTTAACATCAAGCCCTGTATACTTACATATTAAAGGAACACAACGCTCGATATTTTTTGGAGGCTTAAAGCCGCCCTGTCCATGCAAAGCCTTAGTTTTAGATACAAAATAATCACTTCCTAAATTATTATCAATATATCTTTGGATGCTTTTTACCTCTTTTGTAAAAGCAACCTCTTTATAACTTTTGTCTTTAAATTCTGGAAATAGGTTTAAGGCGATTTCGTAAGTGGTTAAATCTTTGGCGTTTGAAAGCAAAAAGTCTATTTGATGTTGCTCTAGTTCAAAAGCCTGATAATTATCTGAATTAACTGTTCTAACTTTTGGTTTGGCACCAACATGCTCCAAAATAAAATTACTTACAGCCTTACCTTCGAATGATCTTCCGTCTTTAGAGTTATCTCCGAAAACACTCTTAGTAATTTCGTTAATAGCCCAATCAAGATCTTCGCCATTCTTAAGTATCCATTCCTTTTGATTTTCTGTTAATTCGACTGGATTTTTGTTTTTCATACTTAATGATTAATTAAATAAAATTGTAATCTTCTTTTTCTAGTATTTCTTTTGCCCTATTATGAACAATCTTTCTGTGACTGGCTAAACTTCTGTATCCTGCTCCTCGATTTTCTTCATTCGTTTTGTAACCCATTTTCCTAGCAATCTCTTTGTCAGACAGTTTTTCAATCCAAGTAAATCTAAATATGTTATAAGTAACTAAATCGAGATAATCCTTTTGTAAATCACTTTTTAAAATATCGTCTAATCTTTTCAAAAATCCTTCATGATCTATTTCTACTGGGGAACCGAATGGTATTTCGCCACCTTCTGTTTCTACGGAAATTGCTGTTTTTAGTTCATAAGCATTTTTCTTTTTCTTTTCCCAGTGAGAAAATTCTGGACATTCAGAACATTGGTTGCCAGAACTAGTAAAAGAACAGTTTCCCATTCCTTTGTTAAAATAACATCCAGAACACGGCTTTTCATGATTTCTCCATAAGTTTCTTTTTTTATTTTGTATTTGATTGTGGATAACTTGGCTTACCCAAGGTTCGAAAGGTCTTTTCCTATTCCACATATGAAGTTTGTTAAATACATGAACTTTAACTTCCTGTTTTAAATCATCAAAGTCAAAATGTTTAACTGCACCAAGTTTCCACCTAGAACGATTTTTTTCCAATATCAAATCGATAATTGGCTCAAGTTGTTCGAAAGTTAGTGACATTATTGACTGGCGTCTTGAGAGTCTCTATTCCTCATACGCTGTTTCAAATCATCAATGTTTTGGGAACCTTTAGGTCGATTTAATTGACCGCCACTTGTTTTAGATTTTAATACGTCTTCAAAGGTAAATACAGAAGATTCTGGATCTTGGTCTGAACCTTCAATTTGAAAAATATCATCTGCGTTAACAGGGATAGATTCTGGCATTTCTTTTGCCTCACTATGACTAGATGTTATCTCTCCGTCCAAAGATGTTCCACACTCCATACAAAACTTAGGTATTTTACCTCCCGAAGCTTCAATTTTACTTCCACATTCCATGCAATATTTCATAATTTATTTTTTTTAAAAAGGGGATTTGTTTATAAAGCCTTTAGAAGATATAATCTAAAATTTATTCAAAAATTCAACTAAAAGTCTTTATTATTACACTAAATACGATAATAATAAAAAAATATTATAAAAAACATTTTATTTTTATTTTTTTGAAAAAAAACTATATATTTTCCTTAATTCTCTTAGTAATTAAGTATTTTACGAATTCGCTTCTAACAATATCTTCAATTCCAAATTTAAAATAGTAAATTCCATTATTTTTAGACTCTTCATCATCGAATGCCTCGCAAAACCTTTTGAACCCACTTTTTTTACCAAGATCGTTTTGGTGTTGACTGTCACCCTCCATAATTACAAAACATCCCTCACCAGCTCTAGAAGCGCATAGGAAGAGAGATTCATTCATCACATTCTGTGATTCACTAAGAATTAAGCACTCGTCAGTAAAAGAATAGCTACGTAAAAATGAAACTGGCAAAACATCCAATAATTTTTTTGAAATAATCTCTACATCTGAGTCTTTTAATAATTCTTTTAACTTTTGACCAAACGGATTAGAAAAATATTTCATTTTATCATCAATAGTCCCAGCTAAGAATCCTATTTCAGAATCAGCTGATATTACAGAAGATCTCAAAGCAGTTATGCCATCGACCTTTTTATCTCTTAATTTTTCTAAAGCAATCAACATCGCAACATAAGTTTTTGAAACTCCTGCTGGACCATCTAAAATAATCATTTTTGTTTCTGGTTTTTGACACGTTTTTAAAATGTTTATTTGTTTTTTAGTTAATTTAAATCTTTGATTTATATCGAACTGATATTTGCTAAAATCAAAGGTAGCCTCTTTAGGCTCGTGAAGTTTAATAGCGTTTTTCTTTGCCCTTGCCATGCTTATTATTACAGTTATATTCTGTATTTTAATTTAATTTATTACTTCTTCTTGTTTTTCGTGTAATTTTCGAGTTCCTCTGCATAATATGGATTATCTGGCTCCATAAGGCAGTCAATCATGAGTTCAGCCTCTTTTTTTCTCACGATAAGGCTATCTTTTAGACGATCTAATACAAAAAGTAATTCTTTGCCTTGAATGTTTATACTATCCTTATAAGTTTTTTGCAAAAAGATACATAAATCCTCTAATATTCCTTTTTTACGAAATGCGGCAATGGGATACATCTTTTCTTCTTTCCTATTCCATTTAAAACTTCCCTCTAAATCTAAGATCGCTGCGAAGTATTCATCTCCTTTTGTGGGCTTTATTATAATAGGTAACAAATTTTCCATTTGATAAGCATGATACTCGCCATATTTTTCAATTGGCACCACTTTATCAAAAATATTCTCTCTTTTGCCCTTAATTTTTGTTTTTTCTCTTTCGATACCCAAAAAATTGGAAACTTCCTCTGCAGTTACCTCATTTTGACAATCAATAATTACTTCGTCGCCAATTACAGAGTATTTATCGAGAAGATAAGAAATATATCCATCCATCAATAATATTATAAAGAAAAATCAACAAATATTCAATTATTTCAAATGGGTAGAATCCTTAAATTCAAAATAGTCCCCTGATTTTTTTGCGCCGCTAATATAAGCTGATTTATATAAGTTCCTAAGTTTTTAAATAAAGGGGGGGGGTAAATAAGATAATAAGAAATAAATAAGGTAGAAATTGAAAAATGAAATTTTCGAGCTAGTACGTGGGATACCCCTGAGTTATTTATCATGTCGCAACGCAGTGTATTTTCTGAAAAAAGGGTGGCTACCTAATTTGGCAACCACCCCTGTGTATTTGGTTTGCAACTACAATCTATTCACCGATTGGGAAACCTTGTTCAACCCAACTTTGTTTTTGAAGCTCGATCCGATTTTCTTCTTTATGCTCCGCAAATTCAAAAGCTAGGAAAAGGAGGAGCGCGATTAACGCTCCTCCAATTACTCCTTTAACTAATTCCATTTAGCAACTCCTTTCCGTTTTGCTTTATGCTTACCAAGCCATTTTCTTTTACTGTTATGCAACTTGGCTTTTCACCTGCTTTGCTTTTTGGAAGCATTGCCTTTGCAACTTGGCTTGCAACCTTTACGCCATCTACTAGATAGAAAACTTTCATTGAGTTGCCAAGGTAAAGACGGATGTAGCGATTACCCTTGTGGGCGATTGCATAAGGGTAAACCTCCCATTGCCCCCAAGGTAAAGAACCAGTCTCGCGGTCTGCATTGACTGCAAGGTTTTTAAACTCAACTCCTGTGCGAACAGTTGCCAAGACAACCTTAGTGATTTTGTGCTGACTGTATGCTTTAAGAGGTTTCTTATCCGATACAATGCGAGCAACGGCAAATGTGCCCTTGCGTAGGTTTTGTAGTGCTTCGATTTTTTTCATTTATATGATGTGGTTTAATATAGCTTGATTGCTATGATCTAAAGTGTGGCTATAAAATCGGCGATTGCAAGCAAATTGAATAAAAAAGATTAATTTTTTTTTAGTGTTCACCTGTTCACTACTTTACCCCGTATAAGCAAATCTAATACAAAGCCCGTCCAGCATAAGAATCTCTAATAGCCGGTTTTTTCATTTTTTTCATAAGCTCCAGGTCCAGGCCCCTACATTTATTTCGCTTATTTAAAACTTTTATTTAGCTATTAAAAACTTTTATACAGCCAAGCTGTATAAGAAATCCGGATACAATTATTTAAATAAAAAAAAACTTTTTTATGTATCAGAAACCTGGATACATTATTTAAATAAAAAAAACGTGATCAGATGTAAAGTCCGATCACGCTATTTGCAATTTAAACTGATGCCATGCCGAAGATATTTTCTCGACCGTGACATTGGACAAGGTCGCAAATCTTTTGTGGCATCGGAAGTTTTTTCCATTCGTCCGCACTTAGACCAGTGTAAGAATAGATGTCGTTAAAGTCGACCCAGTCGAATTCCGAAAAGACATTCATATCGGTATCCATGAAACAATGATCGAATGAAACGTATTTACCTTCTGAACCGTTCCACTCGACGCCATAAACAAACTTGGTTTTACTACCAAGCACTTGCCAAGCGATCCCGTAATCTTCTAATGAGATGTCAATTGAAACGTCCTGACCTTCAAAGTCGCCTTTGTGAAAGGTGCTGAATAACTTTGCGAATGTATAAGACATAGTGTTAAGCGATTAAGGAAATCGCGACCTTTGAGTTATCAATAGCAGATGTGCTATGCTTAAAAATAAAATAGAATTTTTTCGCTATGTCAAATTCTTTTTTAATCTTTTTTCGCCTGTATAAATAGTGAACATCTGATCACTTCAGCCTGCTGATCCAGGTAGTGAACATCTGTGCAGTTCATCCTGCTGGAATAAATCTTCACGGCCAAGCCGTGAAAAAAACCTGGCGTAAATATTTGAGAAGGAAAAACTTTTATATTGAGATAAAAAAAGGGACGCCCAATCTCTTGGACGCCCCTAGCATGATAACACTACATCGAAAATTGAACGATGCCTTTAACTTTAGCTTGCACTTCTGCAATGTCAAGCTCGCAATCAGCATCTCCGCCTTTTCCATCGTCGCCAAGAATTAAAATTCTACCTGCCAAAGGTTCGGGGTAAATGTCTTTAGTAAATTGAACGCCAAACTCAGTCCCGTTAATGAGACCTTCGTCATCGACATATGCAATGTGCTTTCCATCGGGAAAACGAACGCAAGTAAAAAGCGAACATCCGATGTGCTTTACAATGTCAGTATAATGTCCAACTTCAACAGTTGAGAAGTTGGGAAGTCCGCCATACATAGAGTTTGGCAAGGTTGGATCGATTAATATAGCTTTTATCATGTTATGTAGGTCGAGTTGTTTGGGCTGAATTGCCCCTCGACATAAAAGACAATGGATAGAGAAAATAGGTTGTCAAATAAAAAAATAAAAAAACTTTGCAGGGATGCCAGGTCCCAGGTTCCCGGTCTAAGAAAAAAAATAAAAAAAAATAAAAAAAAGCTTGCAAAGTATAAAAAAATAATCATTGTAATAGTTAAGGGTGCGATAAAACGTTCGGGAGAACTACCACCCCTGCGCTAGTACCAAGACTTTTGGCTAACATAAAAATCCGGGCTTGTCAAATAAAAAAGCTATTAAATTTTCTAATACTAAGAATCAGTTTTGCTAATGGGACCGGTGATTGTATCAAGATTTTCGATACACTAAAACCATCTAGAAGGCCAAGCCTTCTAATAAAAATTGTCCCTTTATTTCGGGGATAAAAACTTTTATACGGCAATGCCGTATCAAGATTATGGATACAATTATTTCCGATTTTAAAAACTGCTATACGACTAAAGTCGTATCAAGATTTTCAATACACTATTTAGAATTATAAAAACCTTTTTTATGTATCCAAATTTTCAATACAACTATTTCCTGGGGAAGGCATAAAAAAAAGTCCCACCCTTTCGAGTGAGACTTTGATTTTTAGAACAAGACTAGCAGAAGGAAAGTAAGAATTATAATTTCCATTATGCTACCAATACTTCGGCAAGTGAATCGAAGTCAATGTCGAGAATTCCCTTTCGACGATTTTCATCGGACGAAACTGAAGTCACTTTGTAAGTTCGTTCGTGATTCTGATATTCGGTGACGGCATTGAACAAGTCCCATGCATTCTCGCCACGATTACCCTTACCACTTACGAACAAATCTTGAACTTGTTCGCGAACTCGATCCGACTGCTTTGAGTCTTTTCCGAATAGCTTCTCAAGTCGATTGTCGACTTGTTCCTTAGAGAGTTTGATATCTCTAAGTTCGTCCGCGATCCGAATGTATCGATCCTGCATTGAGGAAAAGCCGTCTAGCATTGCATTGACTTTGTTTCCTGCGTTCGATTCCCAGTTGAGTGAGAAGCGACTCTTAGCGCGTCCGCTTTCGCTTTCGGCTTTCCATCCCATCATCCCGTTTGAGCAAATCATTACCATCATCTCAATGCCGAATGAATCGGATGCGGATGAATTGAATGATCCTCTACGAATGATGCGAGTTTCGGTCTCGCGTCCGCCAAGTTCGATTTTACCGAGTGGCATTGACATCGCGTAGGATGCGCCTTCAGTTCCGAACTTTGAGCGGAACAATTCGATCTTAGGATCGAAGTCGACTTGTAAGCCGTTCGACAAGTGAACGAATGGATCGAGCAGATTCTCGAATGTCGGTATCGAGCGTTTGATACCTACAGTCGCGGCATACTCGCCATTAATGTCGATCTGCTTAAACTCGCAGTTGAGTTTAGATTCGACGATTGTGAGTTCGAGTGCTTGTTGAGCATTTAGTGTTTTCATTAGTTACTTTCTTTTATGGTTAGTATCTCAGTCCAAGTTTCCCCTACCCGATCAAAGGCAGATACATCACTTGCGGAAAACTGAGAAGGAACGATCTATAAAATAGGATAGTTTTTTAAGTGAGTCAAGTCCATAGGCGCAAATAGATGAAAAAAAATAAAAAAAATTTTTCCACTAAATAGGCCGTTAAAATCCCGCCTGGCGGTATGCCATAAGATAATCTAATACTTGCTATAAGACCGGCTAATACCCGGTTTTGCTCGGCACCAGGAAAAATTATTCTTTTTTATATACGCTTATTTATTTATGGAAACTTTTCTTTATTACGCGCTTATTTATTTAGAATTATTTTTTTTTATTTGCTGGTTATACTTAGAGGGCCAAGCCCTCTAATAAAAAGTTTTTCTTTTATTTGGGGAATATAATTCTTTTTTTTTGTATCAGAATTTCAAATACATTATTTGAGAGAGAAAAAACTATTTTACAGAGCCAAGCTCTGTAATAAAAAATTAATCATTATTTCGGAAAATATATTTCTATTTTTAGAGAGCCAAGCTCTCTAATAAAAATTTTCTCTTTTATTTCGGATAAAAAAAACTGCTTTATATTTTTGTATCCAGATTTCAAATACAATTTGAAAAAAAATTATTTCGTATTATTACGCCAAAAAAAAGGTCGTATCAGAATTTCCAATACGACCTTGTAATTTTTAGACTCTAGCTAACTCTCTCGCGACATCTACGATATCGGTGTTAACTAATCTACTTATGCGATTTTCAGCAGACGTCTTATTTTCGGTTTCTTTGTATGTCGCTGAGTGGTTTAAATACTCAGTAAAACCGTTAAAGATGTCATAAGCAGTTTCTCCTACGTTACCGCGACCAGAACGGAAAAGAGTTTCAATCTCTTCTCTGATCGTGTCAGAACGCTTTCCCTCGCCTTTTATAAGGCGTTTGATATACGGGGCAGGGTCTACTACTTTAATAGACTGCAAACGCTGAATAGCACTGTCTGTCTCAAATCTTAACTCTTTGATTCTTTCTGGAAAACCAGAGATTCGACTAGCGAAATTCTCCGAGTGATTCAGAGAAAACTTAGCAAAAATTCCCTCTCCTTTTTTAACAGCACTTGCAAAGATGTTAGAGCAAGCGTTACGTGAATAAGCGAAATAGACTCTCCTACGCTCGCTAGAGTCGTGTGAGAAAGTAAAACGCAATTCTGGGCTAAAAGAATCACCTTGTATTCTCTCCTCTGGTAGAGGGAAAGAAACGTGAATTTTTCCGCCTCCGTTAAACTCGTTAACATAAGGGTTTCCAAATGGAACGTTTAATGAGTTTGCCATGTCTACGATAGACTGGACGCACTCGCGATTCGAGATAATGGAACGCTTTTGACCAACTACTCCAATTAAAGAGTTGTTATCATCGCGACGGATAGATTGGTAACCAACTTTACCAAACTCATCAGAGAGAGGTGTAGCAGTTGGATTCCAAGACAGTAGTGTTTCGATTGATGTTTTCATAATATATAACTTACTTTTTTTGTGGTTAGATATCTCAGTCCAAGCGTCTTCAAACCCCGTCGAGGGAAAGATTCATTACTTGCGGAAAACTGAGAAGGAACGGCCTATAAAATAAAGTAGTTTTTAAAACGTGTCAACACCTAACGATAAAATAAATTGTTTTTTTTAAAAAAAATCAGAGCATAATATAGAATAAAATTTTACTGCCTATAAGTCTAACTAATACATATCATAAGCACCGCTAATAGCCGGAAATATAGAATAATTTTTTTTATCACCTCCAAATAATATTATCCTATTTTTTCTCCTGGCTCTTTTATTTCGGATTATTAAAAGTTATTTTATTTTTTTTATTTATATCTATTTTTTGATACAGCCAAGCTGTATCAGGATTTTGGATACACTTATTTGGATCACAAAAACTTTTTTTGTATCGGGATTTCTGATACATTATTTCAGGAAATATATTTCTTTCTTTTTTTTTAATTTATATTATTTATTTAAGTCTATTTTTTTTGATCTGTCAACTATTTAAATTAATATTTTATAACAGACACAAAAAAATCCCCCTAAATTTCTAAAGGGGGATTTCGCTAGATGTTATCCAAACATTTCAGATAGGATATTTTCATCTGGCTTCTCATAGATTTTGAAGTCTTTTAAACTTTCAACTGACTGGGCGATGAAAGCAGATGTATCGTCTTTTTCTGCTATCTCGTGCATTGCACTTGTGAAACTGCTAGGCTCAACTTTCTTTGCCTTTAGCTTCTTAGCGATTGATCCAATAAGCTCAAGACGTTTTTCTGACTTGAGAGCGTCGATTTTTTCTAAGTTGGTCATAGAATATAGTGGTTAGTTTTTTTGCCGTGGTTGGCGATATAGCATTGGTGCTATGTTTAATACAATGACATAAGAAATACGGATTGCAAGTTTTTTTTTAAAAAAAGATGAAAATAATTCTAAGTCACTATAAATCAGTTACTTACAAAGCATAATTAATAGCTTCATAATGCCCGCTTTCGTCTCGGTTAACAATGAAGTGAAAAAATTGTTTAGTAAATCTTCCATTCAAACGATCAATCTTAAAATTAAAAGACATGGTTTGACCATAGGAAATACCGCCAGTAAATAATTTGTCCGAAAACTCAGAACAAACTATGTTATTTTTTGCGAGAAACTTTTCAGCCTCTTCGATGCATTGGTGAAATGTGGTTAACATAAAAACAATAATGTATAATTATTTCCCGAAGTCAAGTTTTTTTTTAAAAAAAAATATAAATTTAATTTTTAGCCTGGCGGTTTACCAAACCTAGAAAAATTTCCCATTCCATCATAATCTGAATCTGGAAGTTTTTTAGTTTTATTTTCTGCAATTACAGATTTGTCATCATATCTTTTTCGCACGGGTTTACTAAACATATATTTTATAATTCTTTTGATCTCTTTCATATTAATTAATTTTTTATCTATGTAGTAGTCAGCCAAGCTGACTAACGGAAAAAATTCCTATTATTTAAGATAATATATTTCTTTTTTTTAACGATGTCAAGAAAAAAATAAAAAAAATACTAACTTTTTTAGTTAGTATAAAAACCTTTCCGAAGTTTTTTTTAATTCAATTTTTTAACCACTAAAGATGATTGAGAACTTTTTTGTTGACCAAATCTACGGAGTCCAAAACTTTTTTGTTTTTATCTCCAAGAGCAGATATCTCTGCTTCGTTTAAAACAATTGCAAGAGCTTTTTTTAATTCTTTTTTTTCTTCTAAAGACTCTGGCGTAATAAACTCAACTTTATATCCTGTTTCCATTTTTTAAATTAATTTTTTTTGGTTTTAGTCTCTTGAGCGGTAGTAGTCAGCCATATACTGAACACTTGACTTGAGTTTGTCAAGGATATCTTGAGGGTTGATTCCTTCAGCGATCTTGAGGTTGTTAAGAATCTCTACATCGCTAGCACGACGACCAAGTGTGCGACCGAAGCCATAGCGACCATCTGTAAAGCCGAAGCGACCATTTTCGAGCGTGTGTAAGACCATAGGTTTACCATCGACGATGTAAGCTTGTCCGAGTGTGAGTGTGTTTTGCATTTCCATAATAGTAGTTTGTTTTTTTGTGGTTAGTTTTCTGTGGTTAACTAACTAAGACAATGACAGATTCTTTTTCTTTGTCAAGAGTTTTTTGCATTCTTTTTGAAAAAGTTTTTCAAAGGTTGGTTGATCCTTATAAATTCTAATCCATTTTTCTGCGGGAATGTTAGGTGACAACATTCTGTTGTGGCAGTAGTTGCGATATGTTAGGTAGTCAGTAATTGTGGTCATAATGCAAATCTAGCAGGAAATATCCTTGAGTCAAGTCTTTTTTCGGGTTTTTTTTAAAAAAATTATTTTAATTTATAATCTCCAACCTCTATCCCAGTTGTCATGATCTTGACCCTGTCTGATTGAACTATTTTTTTGCTTGGATCTTCCCTCAAGAAAAAATAAGATGAAGTGTAAGGGTTATAGCTAACCTTTGAGGTTGAAGTATTAAATTGATCTATTTCTTTTCCCTCTACTAAAGCGTGGACATTCTTACGCTTCTGTTTAAGAACTCTTTGGCGTCCAGCTTCAGACACTTTGAATGTGGCGTCCTTCAGATAAATTGATTGGACGTGTCTTGTCACTCTCCAGCCCTTCTTTGTCATGGTCTGGACTGAGAGGCATTTTTTGGTTAAGTTGCGGTATACTCTTACTTTCATGCCTACTACTGTAGTTACACAAAAAATAAAGTCAAGTCTTTTTTAAAAAAAAATAAAATTAATTTATCGTGACATTCGTCAGAGACTGAGAGTTAGTTTCGATCTCTTTAACTTCTTCAAGATCCCAATCGATGTCCCCGATGTCTAGATGCATCCCCGCTTCAAATGGTGCATCGAATTCGTCTTCAGCTTCTACTGTTACTTGTATACAAGCCGTGCATTTATATATTTTAGCCATATTTTTTTATTTATTTTTTTTGCAACCATAGATCATAGATGAAGCTATAATCTAAATTAGTATATCCCGATAATCCTTCAAACACTCTTTCCCTTACAAGGCTATCACCTACGCCCATATAATCATAGACATCTAAGTTTCTAAATAATATATCTAATAAGCCGAGAAAGGTGACATCGTCTTTTATCTCATTGCCTAGGTCATCGGTAGGAAAACGCTCTGTGTAGTATTGTTTAATGTTCATCGTTTTCATTATGCGTAGACGGAAAGAGATTGCAAGTCTAAAAGTGGTAGATTCTTAAAGTCGATCTTGAATCCACCGCTAGTGATACGCCAAGCACAAGCGTTTGAGCAGTAACTGTAAGCCGCTTCTAAACCCTCACGGCATTTGCCGAAGTGAAAGATTTCAACTTTGCGAGAAGATGCAGTTGGTAGCATCTCTAGTTTGTAGTAGTGTTTTGATGTGGTCATGGTTGTAGTATGGTTACTTTTATAAGGTTGTCAAGCCTTTTCGTTTATATATCTCTGATATTTTAATTTAAGATATAATCGAGAAGCATCTGAGTTGTTCAGCCCGCAACGTATCTCGATCTCTTTGATGATTTCCTCATCGCCCCAACCGCTATCTTCTAAGTTTGTAAAATCTTCTATGTTCATGATTAATACTATAGTTTTTTTTATGTGGCTGTCAAGCTTTTTTTACCACTCCAATGGAGTTAGATCTAAATCTTGATGCTCGATGTTGTCTAGGCGGTCAACACAAACTTCTGAGTCTTGTCCGTCTTCATCAATTACTATTGCATTAGCCCCGTCGATGCCTAAGACTTCGACCCATGTGTTTTTATCTAGTGTAGCTGTGATCATGCCCTACAGTATGACTACTTTTCTACAGCTGTCAAGCAGTTTTTTTATAAATCTTTAACATCTTCAATAATCCGATCAATGTCACAATAACCATCAATTACTTTTTTAGATAGCCACTGCCTCTGGTCCTGGAAGTCCATTGATTGAATTTTATTATATGTTTTTTCGTCAATATGAAAACTGCCTACGTCTACGACATATTCCATAATATTATTTTATTTATTTTTTATTATTTGAACTGCATATTCCTGGAGCAATTCTTTTGGAAGGTCTGTCATCTTAACAAACGCTTCGTTTTCGCCAAGAGCAAATCCGTCGTTAACCAACTCAATAACTGATTCGTAAGAATAAATTATATCTAAATTTCCAAGAGGTCTCTGTGTCTGTTCGTCAAATAATACATAGTCTGTATCATATACTTCAACTGGTATGTCTATTTTCATATTATTTTATATTTCTTTGACTACTTCTACGAAATCGCAAAGTTTAAGATGCGATGCTTCTATGTAATTTGATATAAAACCAAATAATATTCCTATGATTCCAACTGGAATCCACAGTATCTGAATAATTGCTGTTGCTACTTTTCCCATAATTAATATCCTAACCAAATAAAAACTTCTGAACCTATGTATACATCTCTGTATCCTTCGTATCTAAAAAACGCATCTATTTCTTTATCCGTTTGTGAGTGACTCTCTAAAATTCCAATCACTTGATCTTGCGTTAATTCGCGTTCCCAATCGTCTTCCATTTTATATATACTTTCTAAGAACATCGTATTCTGTTTCGGAAACTTCGTCAAGCCTATAAAGTTCAGCAACTCTCTCACAGTCGTCTCCGCCTATGTCGTAACCTTCGTTTACTTCTTTTTTTGCAGATTCCATGTTAGGCGCACAAAAGCGGTAATTGGTATAAGTCTCATATTCTCCCGTGCGAATAAGCACAGTAGCAAAATAATATTTTAGTTTTTTCATTGTTTATCTATTCTGTAGAATGAAAAACTAATGTCAAGACTTTTTTAACCGAGTGCATCTTCTTTTGTCCAAAGTGCGGACTCAAAGCCTTCAACAGGACGACCAGCGTGATGCCATAAGGATAGGAACAGATCGTATCGACTTATAGAAAGGTAGCGGGTTGTTTCGAAAACCTCTGTTGCATTTTCAAAAGCCCAATCATTTAAATCTGCCCAATCTGGGTGAGGCCAAGGGACTTGGTCTGCAGGCGTTAGTTTGCTAGGCTCGAAGTTGTCAAATGTAATTTTAGTAGTCATGATTACCAATTTACTACTAAACGGCAGAATGTCAAGACTTATCTTGCTTTTTTTTCTGAGACTGTTCCCACTGGTAATACTTTTTGTCGGCTCTCATACAAGCCCTTGTTATATAGTTTTCTTGGTATTCATACCATACATAAAAAATAAAACAAAGTAATGGAAACCCTATGAATCCCGCAAATATTATTATAAAAGCCAATGCACCCATATATTATATTTAATATAAAATAGTTTTATTTCAACTATTTTAATTTATTTTTTCAGCCTGGAGAGTTTGGATGTTCTATGACTTCTGCCCATGATAGAACTTCGGGTGCTTTAGCATCAATAATTTCTTCGTGATCAAAAATCATATCTTCCCTTACAAGCTCCATAGCTTCTTCGGGTGATTCTGCCTCAATATCATCATAATATTCTATATAAGTGACTTCTCTTGCTAAATTATATGTTGGCATCTTAACTTGGGGAATGTATTTCATCCATACAGTCTAATGCTTCTTCATAAGAATCTTCTAGACCTAATATGTCTTCTTTTAATAGACTAGGAGCATAATCTCCGTTTGCGATATCAGTTAAGATATCAATTGCTTCTTCTAGTTGTGCATCTGAGCCTAGCCAATGTTCAACTAGTCCGTATGGTATTTTGTTTTCTGTAGTCATAATTTTAATTAGTTTTATAGTAAGCAACTGCTTCGTCAATAGGCATATCGTTTATACATACCCACTTATCTCCATACCATTTGTCAAGCTTAGCCTTAAAAGCATCCATAGTCTCTTGAACTATTCCATACTTCTTTTTTCCAAACTTGTAATAGCCTTCTTGACCCTTTTCAAATACAATCATAGAGCGAGACATTAGCTTCTTAACATCTTTAGTAATTAAATGATCTACCAAGATATCACTTACTGTCATATCCAAGCTACCTTCGCTATATCCCCTGTCGTCAAACTCAGTTTTATAAGTAGTGTTTTCTCTGTGCCACTTAAAAATACTATCTAATTCCTCGTGATACTCTTGAGGAGTTTGAGGATTCTTAGGGTGTTTGTAGTGCATATCGCATCCACCGATACCATCGTTACTTACAATGGCAAAAGGCTTTCCATCAACATATAGGTCAGCCTTGAAACAGTTAGTTTCTTGTGATTGAAACTCCGAGTGTTCTATCTTTTTTAGTGTAATTTTCATAAAGCCAGTATGGTTGAGGGAAAACTTAAGTCAAGACTTTTTTTTGACTAAGTGATATCGCAAGGTTTATAATATAGATATCAATATCAGATAGACCGATTCCTTTCAGCTCTTCCATTTTTTTATCTAATTTTTCAATGATATCATCTGAGAGACATCCAATTTGTGGTTCTAAGTGTGTCATAATATTAATTAATTTAATTCTATTATTGTTGATATTAATATCAATGTCAAGGATATAGTTGCACAAACACAAATCATAAATGCCGACTCAACATCTTTTTCTGTGGCGACTAGTTTATTATTTAAGCAGTAATCAGTTAGTTTTTTCATATTCTTCTTCATATAAGTTCTCAAGCCAATCCTTATCGATTTCGAAAGAGTCATCTACATAATAGTTATCTATTGGCAATGGAAAATCGTGATCTTCTACTTTACTAATGGCTTCATTCAAAGATTCCGCTTCTACTTCTGCCATTGCAACAACTTCCCATGCACATGGTATTTTATATGGTTTTTTCATCAGTTCCAATCGTAATCTGCATTAATAGCAAATGCAAGCCTATTTTTCAAAGGTTTTCCGTCTCCATCAAATTGAGTAGGATCAGTAATTTTAACTAATAAGTTCGAGCCACTATCATCTAAACAATGATCAGAGCAATACTCGCAATCAATATTTAAGTAGGGCGTGTCCTGGATATAAAGGGCATCTTCTCCATCTAAAGATAGTAAAGATACGGGAACGGCAAGACCTTGCTCGGTTACTTCTTCCCTAATTGTTAAGTGACTGTTTTTCGCGCTCATAATCTGTTTGTAAATCTGCTCTGTAATCAATCTCAGATGTTGAAATCTGGACATCGGCATCCCTGCCTGCTTGAACGTATATACTTCCATCGTCCTCGTATGCAGGAACATCGTTATCTTGAAACCATCTAAGTGCTAAGTCAAGACTTTCTTTTTTGTATTTTTCGTCCATGTTAAGGTCTCCATTTTAAATCATAATAGTTAGGAACATACTCAGCTTCCTCTTCAACGCCCTCTAATGTCGATGAATCATACATAAACTCATAAACAAACTCTCTTATAGATTTATATAATTTTTCTTTTTCTTCACTTGCGTGTTTCATACCCAAGGGAACGAGTGTATCAATACAGAGTTGTTCAAAGTTTCGTTCTATTATCTCTTGTGCTCCGCTCATAATAATTATATGTATACATTATATTGTTTCATAACCTCGCGCACTACATCAATTCTAACATGGTCGCGAATATGACTCTCTAAATTATAATTTATATTTTCATTATCCCACATAGGAATATCTTTTTTATATTTTTTTAAAACAACACGGATATCATCCATGATGGTGTCAGTTATCTCTTTTGTTCTAAGAAACTGTGGTTCGGTTAGTTTTTCTGTTGGCATAATATTAATTTATATGTTAAATTTCTGCTAGATCATGTTCTCGAACAAACTCGTATGATTTAATATACCACTCGCCCTTGCCGTCATTTACGCAATAAGACTTCAGTTCGTCCATATCCTCAAACCAGTAATGTATGTCGTTATCAAACCCAAATTGGTTGTCTGACCATTCGTATTCATCGCCCCAAACTTCATAGGGATTAGCACCAACTGCTACTAGAGTTGGAGGCGATGAATCATCAGAGCCGTCACTCCACCCCCATTCGATACGATATAATTTTACTTTCGTATTCTTTGTATGCGTGATTTTTTTCGTATTCATAGGCTTCTTTAATTTGTTTGTTAAAGCTATCTACTAGGCTGATCGAATAATCGTATCGTCCCTCATTAGGTATTGTTTTTGTATCCATTATAATTCCTCCCATCCAACTGACTTGCACATAAGTGTAGTGCGTTCTCCACTAATATGATCGTGAATCTTAACGACATCGCCAACGCTTGTCGAGTAAAAAGTATCTTGTTTTTTACAATTCTCCCATAGAGCTAGAAGAATTTTTTCATGCACTTTATCCAACATTTCAAATGGTGCGTTGGTAACGTGAAACAAAAGCTCAGCTAGTTTTGTTGGAGCATTTGGATAATCGATATGTTCTGCATTAAGTTTAGCAGAGAAAACGCATTTGCGGGCGACTTCCCATTTTTGAAGGAAAGGTTCGTCCTCGGAGCGGTGTAGTGATAGTTGTATTGTCTTCATGGTTTTGCATTATGAATGGTCGTTTGGCTAAGTCAATACTTTTTTTTCAAAAAAAAATAAAATAAAAAATAGAGATGGCAGAGTTCTTCTCACTACCTCACGCAAATCCCCATTGCGATCCGTATTAACGCTACGGCTCTTCGTTTGGCCCAATCTCAAGGGCGTCCTAGGAAAGAATAAAATGGTGGAGGTGGGTGGAGTTGAACCACCGTGTTCAAACTAAATAGTTTAAGTCGAAACCCTTACACCCCCATAATATTAATTTATATTTCGCGAAATGTCGCCTCGCCCTAACCACAAGGCGAGACGACGACTACACGTATGAACACAAGATCATGCTAATTTTGCAATTTTTTGAAGTATATCACAAGCACTGTCAGTGTTGAGATAGCCTTCGACATCATCAGTAATTTCTGGGTGTTGAACTATATTATGGCTTTTGTCAAGCAAAGCAAGTTCTAAGCCATAAGAAAATTCGTGCACGACTACAGAAGCTCCAAAGCCGTTGGGAAACTCGAATATTTTTTGCCAACCTCCCAGTTCTTGGCGTTCATCCAAAGTCATTGTATGTGGCTCTGTAGAAGACACCTTGAATAGCTCTGAGAATTTAAGTTTGTCGAAGTTAGTTTTTAGGTTTTTGTTCATTTGTGTATATGGTTATAATTAAAAGATTGGATTCAGCCTGACATCCTTTTTACAGATGTCAAGCCTTTTTTAATAATGTTCTCCTTCAGGACATTCCTTTGAATAAACAATGACCCTATCCCATCCATCATCTTCCTCGTTTTCATCGGCTTCAATGATTTCAATTTTATAATCTTCGACCTCTCCATTCACATACCTACCTGCGAACATCCAACCTTCATCCTTGAATTCAGCATCGACATCCAAGCCACGCTCAACTAGTTTATTAAAGATAGGAATAGATGGACTCCAAGCAGTATCCCAATAGCAAACTAGTTGATCATCGCTTATGTCAGTTACCTCTATGTTGCTTACTTCCCATTTAGTTCCCCAGTTGTTGATGTTCCAGTCATACCACCTGTCATCATTCCTGCCTGTGGATGGAAACTTGCTAAACATAAAAGTGATGTTGCCATCTGCATCCCTAGCAGGATCAGGAACAGGCAACTCCCCATCTTCGTTGGGTGTCTTGTCCCAGTTAGGAGATGGAATTAGTGATTCAAAGAATCCCACTGAGTCTTCTTTGCGATCATTGTGTTTTTGAATCAAATCGTATACCCATTTGATATCTTTCTTTGATCCTTTTATAGTTATATCTGTAGTGCACCAGTTTGGCATAGTTTTCCTTTGGTTAAGTTAATAATAGGTAGTTCATAGTGTGGACTTTCTAATGTTTGTCAAGCTTTTTTTGACACTCTTACAATTAGTTCGATTCGGTGACATCTGCCCTCTGTCCAATCGTGAATCTCTCCACCTCTTACGGCTAGTATATGCCCTCTGACAAAAATGAGGAACACTCCTCGTGATGGAATCAAAGGCTTCAGACTTCTGATAGTCTTAGCCTTGTTCATCTTATGATTCTCCAACTGAGTGCAATCGAACCCTTTCGATTTGATTGCAGGGTAGGTGATATTGAGAGAGTTTGTTCTCCCACGAGGACGTCTGCCAAATTTTCTGGCTAGGCTCCAAGCTTCTTTATAGTTGATGTTGCAAACGATTGCTATGGCCTTTACAGCGCAGTCGTTGTATTCGTTGAGCTTCTTAGCTTCTTTGGTTAGTTTTTCGTATAGTTTAGTCATGGTGCTTATAAGTATGCACACCAAAAATCTTTTGTCAAGCCTTTTTTAAAAAAAAATAAAAAAAAATCCGATTTTCTCACCACAAAGGATTATCGGGAACCTAGACTACACCAAAAATATTAATTAAAGTTTAACACATTCTCTTGACCGACTTCGACCTCATATCCTAAGTTTTTAATAACCTTGATGTCTTCAATCGTTAATGTTTTCCTGCCAGTTAGTTTGGTGAACAACCTCGAATTATCGCAGTTAGGATAAAAGTAATAGGTGCCGTAGTGTTGTTTTTGTGTAATTGTAATCTTCATAGGCGCAACCATATACCCCTAATCAATGTTGTCAAGACTTTTCTAAAAAAATGTGATCAATGGATGCCTCCTTTGTTTCTTGGGGTTGATCGCCTCCCTCAGACTGCCGTCTTCTCTTTTTGTATTTCCAAGGCTCGTCAGCCCAGGCGAGGTAATTACCTCCTATTATTTGCCCTTTTTTTGAGCTTCCGCAGAAAAATAAGGCATTATTTCCGAGTTATTATCTATTAACCGCCTCAAGTCAAGACTCTAAGATTAATATTAATCGATTTTAATTAATCCAAACAAGCTACTCTTTAAGATGTTATTTGTCAAGAATAAATTTCACCGCCTAGGATGTATATCATATGATACCCTAGAACACACTAAATTACATTTTCTTATGTCTATTCCAAACAAACAAAATAAAACTATTTATCGAGAACGAACTTCGCATCTTCTAAATAATTTAATCAATAAAATTATCTTCTTATACATGATCCATCCATTCAAGATAAATAGCAGGTGACTCTGACAAGTTTTCGAGAATTTAAGACTCTATGGTGGGAGCCGCTCTGTCGCTTGTCAGAGTCTGCTATTACAATATAAAACCTAACACACCCTCATCACATAATTGCGTATGCTTCTATCTCGATTGAGTTGAGCTTTCCCACGAGGCATCCGAAAATGTTATCCCCCGCGAATAGTATTTTATATTATCTGTAAAATTGCAAAGAACGATTACGACTTTTTGGTCGATTTTTTAACTGCTTTTTTAACTGTTTTTTTAGTAGGTTTCTTAGTAGATTTTTTGGTAGGCTTTTTTGTGACTGTCTTCTTAGGGGTTATTTCCGCCTTTGGAGCCGATTTTGGTTTTTTAAGTTCAAAAATCGTCACACCAATGATCAACAAAATGATGTAAGTCAGTGGGCTTGTCAACAAAATTTTCCAAAAACTTGGATTTGCTACTATTTCAGTTTCCATATTAGTCTGCTACTACTACTTCAGCACCACATCCAAGGGCACCAGTTAATAGGTTTAATACGACTAGTGTTACCACAAGTCCTATGATTGCTGTCTTTTTATTGGCTTTTACCCAATTGATTGCTGTTGTTACGTATTCCATAATTTTTTTTTTGTGTGAGAACTATTATTTACACATAATAAATATTTTTTTGAAATTGTCAACTATTTTTATTCAAAAACTTCAATAATATCGTTTATTTCGTCAGAATAATGTTTATTTTCAAAATAAAAGTTAATAAATTCATATAACTCATCTCGTTCCCATTCATGATAATTGTCAATGATTTCTTTAGCTACTCCAGCGTAACCAAAGTTCCAATTCCAATATTCACATGACTTATGGAAGCGTTCCCATTTACTTTCTTCAGAATCGTATGATTCTTTTTGCTCTGGAGTTAAAACAAGGATACCATCCTCGTTGGGTTTTCCCCCGACTATTTCGAGACATTTTTCCTTGATGAACTGTGTTATTTTTTCTGCATTCATGGTTACTATAATGTTTGGTATTCTGGTTGTGTCAAGATTAAATTTGAGTCGATGGTCTCAATCCCGAAATTTTAAAAGAATCACAATACCCGTAGGCTTCGATATCCCGTTCAGACTTTAATTGAACTAGCCTTTTTTCGACACCTTCAATTAATTCATCTATGGTAACATCTTCTTCTTCATTATTTGATTCAATAGTGAAGGCTATATCATACATATGGTTATATTTCATGAGTTTATTATTTACATATATTTGAGTTTGTCAAGCTTAATCCTGGAAAAGTAATAAAAGAATAAATACAATAATTAATAATGTCATAAAAACTCGAAATAAGGAAATATCCCATTTCCGCGCCGTGTAAAGCAATTTAATTGATTTTCTGATTTAAATCCTAATGTCAGGTCCCCATAATTAGTAGATAATTCTATTTTATTTCTTTTACAATATGCTTTGATCCATTCCTTTAAGGATAGGCCGTTATATTGTAACATCCGATCAGATTCTCGATCTAGATAGCCTGCACTTATTTCTAATATATATTCCATTATATTTTTACTACAAATCCACTTTCATCTTTAATTCCGTCGCCTTTTGCACGTAAGCCAACAATAACGTTTTTATCATCTAAAAATCTTAAATCAGATTTATCGCCGTCTACAATTTTATATCCCTTCCACTCATCTGGCAAATCTTTATTCTTTTTAGTTGCAAATACTACGGCCACGTTGCCGCCTGCCTCTAGAACTTCCATGCAATCATCATGGTTTGTCTCGCTGCGTGAGAAAGTAAGAGAATAATTTTTTGGCATGTCTCCATTAAGATAAGTCATCATTCTTCTTTTTGACTTAGTATAATCATAAAAAGTAATATCTTCGAACTTGTCAAAAATCCCGAATTTTTCAAACGGTAAATCACTGGTGCCGTTTAATCTAACTGCAAAGCTGTACTCCATCTTCTTTACATAATCAAACATTTTTATAATAGCAGACGTAATATCAGCCAAAAATTCATCTTTTTCTTTAAAAAAGCGTTGAGTTTTAGCAATACGGGCTTTACGGACACTGGACATTTTAGCCCGTCCCGCTGTGAAGAGGCAGGAAGAAGCGCAACCTGCAGAAGCATTTGGGCAAACGTTGCCAAATCCTGCTTCTTTTACGGGAGCCAGATAAAGTATACCCGTAGCATAACCTAATAGCTGACCCTTTACGGTTTTGGCGTCGGCACCCAGTGATAATGGATATATGTTTTTTGGTTTAATCATGTCCACAATAATGCAGACTTGATCACATGAGTCAAGCTTTTTTTAAAAAAAAATAAAAAAAAACAAATTAAATTATCCGCCTATATATAATACTTTTTTATATACTTTATATAGTATACTTTTTCTTATATACGCCTGCACCTTTATTTGGGCAGATAAAACCTTTATTTTATTTTATTTTTTTTATCTTGTCAAGAAAAAAATTTTTTATTTTATTTTTTTTATTTTGCTACATTGTCAAGAATATTTTTTTTTATTTTATTTTTTTATATGGACATTTATTTGGGCAAAAAAAAACTTTTTTTTATTTTTTTATATGCGCCTTTATTTAGGCCGAAAAAACTTTTATTTTTTTTTATAAAAATTTATACATTTATTTCGCGAAAAAAAACTTTTATTTTTTTTGGTAGCTCCACCGAGATTCGAACTCAGATCTAAACATTAGAAGTGTCTTGTTCTATCCCTTGAACTATAGAGCCTTATTAATAAAACGCTTATTTGGGAAAATAAAAACTTTTTTTTATATTATTTATTTAAAAATATTTTTTTTTATTATTTTTTTTTATTCATTTATTTGGGATGAAAAAACTTTTATTTGAAATTGTAAGTATTTATTTGATCATGTCAATACTATAATTATAGGCAGAATATAGAAAAAAAGCATTATTTATAAAAAAAAATAGGGTTTTTGCAAAAAAAATCCATTTATTTAAAAAATATAAACTGGATAATCCCCTACAAGCAAAAAATACCTATCTAGTTCTATTATTTTTTTATTTATTCTATGTATATTTATATATATTATTTCTTTATATATTCTACTTATTTATTTTATCTTATTATGCTATTTTACTGAGGTAAAAGGTTATATTTGTATATAAAGCTCTACAAGGCTTTAGACCTTAAAAAGCTAGTTATACCATTGGTTTATTTGACGGATTATTTGTAGCTGATTATAAGTCACTTAGAATAGGTTTTAAAATTAAATTCTTCCTTTTATTACTAATATATCTTTAGATATTTAATTTAAAGTGTCTCTTATTATTTAGTTTAACTTTTATTAGAAGAAACACTAAGAAATTCACAAGCCAAATCATCAATAAGCTCAAGAATATCATAAGAATCCCAAAGCTCAAATGGTTCCCAAATGTTCTCATGGATGAATGTTGTTACCTCTTCTTCATCCAAACTCTCAAAGTCTTGAGGAAGTTCCTCAGACAAGTAGAATCTTGATGCTCTAATATATGCTTCTGTTTTATTCATCATCATTTTCCTCGCTTATTTCAAATACTTTCTTTTTGGGCTTACCTCTTTCTGCAATAAGTTGCCTCATTTTTTCGACATCTTTATCTTTAACCCCAAAGATTTTTTTATATTCTTCTGGATCAGTTACAGTATCAAGCATTCCTAATACTCTACGAGCATCATCTAGTTCTGTTGTTTGTGTTGGTTTGGGCATATCTCTATAGTTAGTGTGTTTATTTATTAAATGATACCCAAGTAATTTCTTCTTGGTTTTTATAATCATAGAGAGAAAATCCTTCATAAGCATCGCCTTCGTCATTTACTCTAAGAATTATGTCGTAGTTCAATAGCTTGTCAGTAGGTGCGTTTGGTAAGTCTACCTGTAAGTGTGTGTCTTCTAGTGTCATAGTGTGTTGTATTCTGCTTTTAATTGTGCCTTGTACTTGATTAGATTTTCTAGGGTTTCCATAGATGCGCCTCCAAAGCGTACCGCAATGGATAACTCGTCTTCGGTGCATACACCTTGCTCAATTATCTCGTCACATTTACTGTAGTAATCTGTATTCATCTTGGGATATATACTGGTAGCTTGCTAACGCCCACTGCTTAAGTTCGGTCATTGGTTGCGGAACCCATCCGCTTTCCAATTCTTGAGTTAATTCGTCCTCAGTCTTATTCACAACTGAACGACTTAATTCAACTCCGTACTCATCCTCGAAACTCGCACTCCAACAACCGCCAGTAAGCTCGTCTCTGATTAAGTCGTATTCTCTTTTTGTTATGTTCATAGTGTGTGTTATTTAGTGGTTAGAATAATGAGTGGTAAATTATAAAAGTCAAGACTAAATATCGGCTTCAAAGACATGATCAAACTCTTCTTCTTCCTCGACATCCCATTTCCAATCATCACGACTGTGGATTTCCTCATCATAATATCGTTTTGCCTCTTCATTGGCTTCTTCTTGAGAAGGAGCTTTTATATCGATATAACGAGTTACTGTAGTAACTACGCCTACGCGATATACGCCTTCTTCGGCAGGTTGGGCTAGATTAGTATAATGTCCTTTATATATTTCGCTCATTTTTATAATTGGTTATTTAGTTTTTTTAAACGCATTTCTAAAGCGTTAGCAAGAGAAAACAATGTATCTGCTTCGCTCTGCATTGTCAACAATTCTTTTTGAGTATATACGCCTTCTGCTCCGCCTTCACAAATTAGCTCCGCTAATCCATCAGCTTCGTCTAATGTATCCTCCATTTTTTGACGAACGTAATCTTTATCATTTAGTTTAACTATCATATCTGTTCATTTGTTGGATTTCTATATCAGAAGTTTCTGAGTGTAAGATATTAGAATTATCATAATGACCATTGTTATAAAAGTTGTCAACTATTAATTGCTCGACATCTGCATCATTATCTTGTTTTGGAATAGAAACAATCGATTGATAAGTTACTGTTTCTGTTACAGTTATTTTATAATCTGGCATAATATCGATTAATTTTCTATGTTTGTAACAATACTCGAAAGAATTGGTCTAGGATGAACATTTGATTCATCAGCGTCAATGACATAAGGCTTTTCGCAATCAAGTTCCTCAAACCACTCTGAATCAAAGGGTTCAAAAGCGCGTGTCTCGACTTTTTTAACCGCTTCTTCATCGCTTCTTGCGTAAACAGTAAACCTTTTAACTCCTTTTACTGGCATATCTACATCGAACGCGATTGGTTTGTCGTATATTTTATTTTCCATTAAGCAACTTCTTTAAAATTTTCCGCAGTTACGGCATTTTTAGGTAACTTGTATGAGCGACCATCTTCTACCTTTTCAGCAATAAAAGGAAATTTAGAAGAGCGAGGCGAATATCCATTAAGAATGTATGCAGTTCCGAAATAAGTAAACTCTTTATTTAGCATATCTTTAGATAATCCAAGCAATTCTGCATAATTAAGAAAATCTTGACCCTCTTTGGTAACAAAATCTCCATCTTTAGAAGTTGCGATTTCTAATTTGATTGTGGCATTAAATTCTGAGAATGTAGCGTTACCTGCATCAAATTTAATTCCATATTTCTCAGCTAATGGCTCCAATGCTGTATTGATTTCTGATCGAAGGGAGCGTAATACTTGTTTGTCTATTTGTTTAATCATTTGTGTTTAATCATTTGTGTTTTATATTTATAACTGTTTTTACATTTATATTAGTGTTTTTATAGATGTCAACATCTTTTTTAAAAAAAATGGCACCCCTACACGGATTCGAACCGTGGTTGACGCGATGAAAACGCGGTGTCCTAACCAGACTAGACGATAGGGGCTAAATGTGGTACATCCTCTGGGACTTGAACCCAGAACCAATTGATTAAAAGTCAACTGCTCTACCGATTGAGCTAAGGATGCAAAAAAAATAATTTATATTGTTAACCTTTGGTAACTGTCGTAGTATTCATTAAATAAATCTTGCGCTCTATCTGTATAATGTTCTGTACCATCTGTTTCAGTCCATCTTGAATCGCCAAATCTTTCTGCGACTTTAGCATCTGCATATTCAATGGCATCTTCAATTTTTTTGGCTTCAGCCCTTATTTTATCGATAGGTGTTTTTGTTTCTTCATTCATAAGTGCATTTTGACTTTATTCCAATAGATGTCAAGGTTTTTCTGCTTCTGATCGTTTTTAGGATTATCCACTCGTCTCCAAGCACCACCACCACCATTCCATATAAAAGCTAAGTGTTTGGCGTTGGGTTTATCAATACCTTTTATATAGTGATTAAAGATCGTAAATGCAATAATATAAGCCATAGAACGATTGTAAGCAATATTATGAGACAAATCTTCTCCAGTAATTCGATTGTAGTCAGCAATCATAATTGGTCGTATTTGCAGGCAACCAATAGCATTTTCTTTTGTATTTATAGCGTAAGGGTCACGATTAGATTCAACTTCTTCTATAGCGTAAATAACATCTGTAATTGTCGCGCCCTGCAACGAGCCTGCAACGATGGTAAAAATTATAAATATTATTACTACCGCAAAGGCATAAATAGGTCTAGTTAGCTTATTCATACTGTAACGATTGATTGTGATGTTTCGATGATTTTCTCTATTGAGTAATCATACCAATGAGGCTTATTTGCCTTCCAGTTTGCCAAGTGTGCCTTGTCGATCTTATAATATAATCTATATTTAGTTACTGGATGAAGATCTTCAAAATTGTCTATCTTGCGACATTCTGAGTCTTCTGATATAGCAACTGCAAAATCTTCTATATTTCCATCTGGAATATAATCAATCAAAGAAAAGAGTCTAGTAATAACTCCTTCACAAAAATGAGTCTTATTATAACGTCTAGTATATTCTTTGGCTAACGAAATCCCGTGATGGCACAACCATTCAAAATTTCCCTTAGTATTTCCTGCCCAAATAGAGCTAGGATGATGATGGTAACCACCTTTTACTGGTGTACCTTTCTTACTTAACGGCAATAACTCTGTTGGAGTATCGTGTCTTATAACAGCACAAGATAAACATTGCATGATTTCTGTAACCATTTTGACGCAATGCTTGTCGTTGTGCCATTTTGCGGCGACTTCGTGATTGGTTGATAAAGCGAAGATATTCATTTGGCTATGTTGTTCTTTTTGTTTGTTACTGTCAAGAGTTATTTTTACTTTTTCCAAGAATTGAGTTTAAGTGCCTCTTCGATATCATACTCTGCACGTTCTATGGCGGTATCTATAGAAGTATCATCTATTTCTTCAAGATATAACTCGTAAATATCTTCTGCTTCGCGACATTTAATTTTATCATCTGCAATGAGTTTTTTTAATTTATTAAATATATATTCTTCATTCATAATTTTTGTATATTGATAATATGTTTATAAAAGTCAAGAAAAATATTTATTACCAATGCCTTATTACGCCAGATATAATAAATAAGTTAGTAATTAAATAAGTTAAAAATATAATAGTTCTTACGATTGCGACAACATCTGCTTCTCCGTTTTTTGAGAAAGCCTTTTCCCCAATAGACTTAGCCCATACTCTCCAAATTTTATTTAACATTTTTTAAAATATGGCAGATTACATCAACAGTCCAACTATTACCCATTAAATTATGAGCAGAGGCTACAGTTACTGAATTAGTATAATTTTCTGGGATCGTCTGCAACCTCTCGACCTCATTTCTATTAAGAGGTCTTATGTCGTAATTGCCATCTGGCAAAGAACATTTAAAAGTAAATAACTCATTTGGGTCTTTGCCTTTCGGAAAGGTCATAGAGATAAGATTATTTTTTACTTCATATTTACCATACTTATTTGGGCAAAAGACAATATTGGTTTGTTTTTTCTTAAAATAGTCTCTTGCATTTCCACGACAAAGCTTAACGCAATACGCCTTTTCTTTTTCAGCCAATCCATCATCAAGAATATCTTGAAACTGAATTCTCTGATCCTTTACTGGATTAATTTTTAAATTTGTCCAGTAGACTCGCCCACGCTTCTGAGCAGTTAATAGCGAAGAATTGATTTTAATTCCCTCACAACCAAACAATTCATTTAAATCATTTAACTTTTCTTTTCCCATCTCTACATTTTCAAATAAGAAAATTAAATTAGGATTTTGCTTTTTTAGGTGACGGAAAATATCTGCGAGGACATAAGCAAGTTTCCCACGCTCATCTTGAAATCCGCCTTGTAATCCTGCTTTAGACCAAGATTGGCAAGGAAAACCCGCACAAATTATATCAATCTTAGGCAACTTCCAATCTTTCCATTTTGTCACATCACCTAATTGTATTGTGTCTGGATAATTATCTTGTGTTACTTTAATTGCTTTTTCGCAAATTTCACTAGCGAAATAATTATCGTATTTAACGCCAAGTTTGTTAAGCGCAATTTGAGCACAGGAGATTCCATCGAAGAGAGATAAGATTTTCATGTCCACCACTTTGTTGATAATTTATTAAAAGTCAAGTCTTTTTATGAGGCATTTTCTAACCCCATTGATTTGCCATTGCTTCTGCAATACCTTTATCGGTTTGAGAACGAGTCTTCCAACGATCTTTAGATGGAGGAGTTTTGTCTGCACCGTCTTGAGTTTGATTAGACCATCTAGGCTTGGGCTTTTTATCGCATTTATTACAAGTAGAATCTTTTTCCATCCATTTTCCACAACAAGCCCATCTTGTTGGCTCCACATATTCGGATGGTTCTAAAATAGGTAGATTTTTCAACCATAGCCCAGTTTTTTTACTTCTATCTTTTCCAAACTGATACGGCTGTATATATTGACTTGCCTTTTTAATGCGTGTTGAAATGACGCTAACTGGATTTTCAATTACTATTTTTGCAATTGGAGCATCCATAAGCTTTCGAACAAAATCAAGAGCATCTTCAGTCAACTGAGGATCACGCAAACCACGAGCAGTCCAATGCATACCACTAACCGAAAGATAAGTGCAAGGTGGATGAGCAATCATCATATCCCAATTTTGATCTAAAATATTTAGAACATCATCGCAAATATGATATTTGTGACCTGTATCGATAACATCACAAGAGTAAGCTTCGTGACCCCTTGCTCGAAAGGCATCACGAATAACTCCAGAGGATTCGCAAGCAATTAGTATTTTCATATTTGCGATAATTCATATGAATTAGAGAAAGTCAATACTTATTTTTAATAATAGTAATATTCTTTATTACCGCACTTAAAACTAAGCAAAGTATCTAAATTGATCATCCTATATGCCCTTTTGTGAACATCAAAAACGACAATCATATTGTCTCGGTTTTTAGCAGGACTTTCTCCGCCCTTGAGATATTTTTTTACTCCAGTACGAGCAAGCATGTGACGCTTACTTCCATCTTTTTTAATAAAATTAACAGTAAAAAACTTACCCTTTGTCTCTTGAATTATTTCTTTAAGTTTCATGGTTCTATTTTGCTAATTGCTCCACTTCTTGTTCGACTTCTGACTGGCTTGTTGAATTATTACTATCGATAATGTCATTTATTAACTCATCGGTAGAATATTGCTCTACATATGCATCAATAAGAGCTTTTGAAAATACTGGCTCCACTTGTTGCTCCAAATCATCCCATATGTATGAGTGCCAATAAGTTCCGTATGCAGGAACTTGGTAACTTGGTATTTTATAGAATCTAAGAAATTGAGATCTATAATTTGCCAATCCATTATTAAATAAGTCGTAAGCATAATTTTCAGCTTTACGAAGCCTTTCGAGCTTTGGATTTTTCTTTTTGTCCTCAACCTCGCCTACCGCAGGTATTTTATTCCGAACCTTAGCATATACTTTTTGTAGTTTTTTGTGTACGCCCCAAGATGAGACTACTTTTGTTTTACTGTCTTCCATGTTTTTATTTGTGTTATTATTTGTGTTATTATTTGTGATGTTATTTGTGATGTTATTTGTGCCATAATGATTGAAAAAATTGTAAAGTCAAGCTTTTTTTAAATTTCTCCAAATAATATTAGAAGAAAGAATGTAACGATTAGTATTTCTAGCATTTTGTATTTTTTATTCTGTGGTTTATTTTAGTGTTGATTTGTTCAATATATTTTTCAATTTTTTCTTTATTTCGCTCCCAACTACTTCTATAGAAGTAAAATTCAAACGATTTTTTAATAGATTCAATTGATTCTTGCTCTTTGGGATGAAAGATGTCAATATTTTCAATATAAAATGTATATATATTGTCAAATTTTCTTCTTACTTTCCAACGCCAAATTATATTTTTTATTATTTTCATATATTTGGGAAAACTTTTCCTCTAGCTCTTCGCCCATTTGATTAGAAACGTATCTTTTAAGCATATCTACGTATCTTTTCTGCCAAGCTTTGCCATGAGGGTTTTTCCTTATATGTTTGCAAGAATGCATTAGTTCGTGACAAACAGTGCTTTCTGTAAAGTGTTGATTCTCAAGTAAATATATTTCCTTATAACATCCATAAGAAGCGTCAAAAAAATTCGGGCCGATGATGTACATTCTGTATCCACTTCCATATTGTCTTACAAACCAATCATCGTAAACAATGTGGAGAAAAAACTTTTTAATTTGTGTCTCAGTAAATATTGTTTCATTCTCAAAAACTTCATTTTCCGCTTTATAAACTTGATCATCGATTTCCACTCATATTATTACATTTTACATGCAATTTAGAGAATACCTTTAATGATTAAATTTATTTTCAAAAACTGTCAAGCTTTTTAACATTTTTGAAAAAAACTCTGCGTTTTCTTTGCTCCTGAAATAGAAATTAGCTTCATTTAGAGTCCCTGTTATTTGTTGGCAACAACACTCTTCGGCTACCATTTTAATTTGAGGGAACATAAGCTTTGGTATAGACTTTAGCTTTTTAACCGTCATAGTAATTATTACACCAATTATGGGTTTTAGGGATCAATATCCGTATTTATAATAGACATTATCAAAAGTAATGGGGCGATCAACCCTAACCAGTTCACTATCTGGTATTTCTATATTTACCGCACCTTTTTTGTTAATTTTATTCCAATATTTATTATTAAAAGATGGAATTAAAATATCGTTTGGCGACAATTCGATTTTTCTTTTTGCTCTTTGTTTTTTATCTTCGTTGCAGGTTGGCACTCCATACCAACTATATTTAGAAGTTTTTTTAACTTGGAAAAAGGATTTTAGAATTCTTTTGCGATCAATCATATTTTATTTTTAAATATTTTTTGTTAAGATTTATTTATTAGTCTACCAGTTATATATAAATATTTGCCCCTGTCAAGGGCTTTTTTATTTATTTGGGTCAGAATATCTTTTACTTATCAGTACTTTCTTTGAAATCTAAGTTCAAAATACGAATTTTGTCAGCGAAAACAGTATTGGTCTTTCTGGTACCTCTAAAAACAACAATATCTTTTTTCTCTGGTAGTCTGCCGTAAAGACTCTTTAAATCATCTACATTGCTGAGAAACTCTGTTGTTCTAGTCGCTCTATCAAATCGATTAAAGTTAAAGGTCTGCACCCTAGTTTGACCATATTCGTCGCCTACTACGAGGACTAGCTTCTTATTCCCTTTTTGAGTTTTACCAACTCTTGCTTCTTGTACTACTCCGCAAGAAGTTACAATAGAATCTTCTACTGTATCATCCAAGTCCCCAAGATGAATAATCCCCTTATACTCTGATTCTAATATTTCAAAAAGCTTTTTGCTATATGCAAAACCAAGAATATCTTGCTCATAATAATAATTATAAAAGTCTGCATATTTAGCATAGCTAATGCACTCTAACTTATGAGGCAAATATTTCTCGTAAAAGGTGTCCCAAGAAGATTTTTCTCCTGATTTAGTTTTACGTTTTTTGGTTGAGATGATTTCTTTACCATCGCTAAGAAGCTTTCCATTTTTAATGTCAAGCAAAATATTTAATAGATCATAATTATATTTTTCGCCAAATTTAAATATTTTGGTTTTTTGGACATCTGTTAAGGTGTTCCAACTTGCGGCCTCAAGAGTAAGGAGCCCTCTATTGTCTCCAAAGGAACTTAAGCATCCTGCCTTAATAAGGTTAGATAAAATCCTAATATTAATCCCAGACTTATTTGCCGCTTCAAATAGTTGGAATTTATTTGTCTGAACCGAGTTGAACTCTTTAAGCTTTATAAGAGTTTTTTCTGAAACGGATTTTATTGATTTAATCCCGTAGCGAATTATGTTGCCTTCAACAGAAAAATCTTCCTCAGATTTAACAAGGTCTGGTGGTCTGAGTTCAATACCAAAATATGGAAGCTCTTTACATATTTTCATAATACGAGCCTCACTATCTTGGAAGGAGCGAGCGAGCATAAGACAGTTTTTAAAAAAGATTGCTGGGTATTTAATCTTTAAGTAAGCGCAGAGACAGCTAATATATCCATATGAGTATGAGTGGCTCGCATTAAACTGATATTTGGCAGAGGCTTGAACGGTTTCCCAAAAGATCTGGGTTGCATCTTCTGGTATTCCTTGTTCTATTCCTGCCTTTTTAATTTTTTCTTCCCATTCCTTAACCTTTTCAAGTTGCTTTTTGCCAATAATTTTTCTTAAAATATCGGCTTCTACAAGCGAAAATTTATAAACCTCGTGAGCAATTTTCATTGTTTGCTCTTGATACAGAATAACACCAGAGGTGTTCTCTAGAATTTTATCAATAGGTGGATAAATGGATTTTATTTGACCAGTTTTTCTAGATTCTAAAAAGTCTTCCAAAAATGCCAACGCTCCAGGTCTGGCAATGGCGGAGATAGCAGAAATGTCTGAAATATTTTTTGGCTGAACCTGTTTGGTTACTTTGCAAGCCGTATCGCCATCTAACTGAAAAACTCCGTAACTATAATCAAACTTGTCAAATAGCTTGTATAGCTCTGGATTATTCACGTCAAAACTATTTAAATCATATCCTGCTTCTTTTGCTGTTTCGTATATGATTGTACAAGTCTTTAGACCCAAAGCATCAAGTTTAATTTCCTGTTCGGCAACATCATCCTTCGTATAAGATGATGTTATCGTTCCCTCTCTATCTTCAAGTGGTAAAGAATTAAAAATTTCATCATATGACACAATGATTCCTGCGGCATGAAGACCAAAGTTTTTGGGTAAATCAGAAAGTTTTAAGCATATATCGTATATTTTAGGATTTTGATCTACCCAGTCCTTAAACTGGTCATTCTTATTTAGAGTGTCTTCAAGAGAATCAAGCTTGCCCGCATCGCTTTCAATCATATTAGAAATACGATTGGCTTGAGTTTCATCGTAGGCACCATATTTCTTACAGACCTCCTTAAGAACTAATTTTGTTGAAAGTGTATTTAGCGTAGAGATGTGTCCAGTCTTATTAGGGTATTTAGTCTTTAAATATTCATGAACTACTCGACCACGATTAAGGTAACAAACATCAAAATCAATATCTGGAACAGTGCTACCATCTGAATATTGCTCACCGCCAATAATTTTTGATTGTGCACGAGACTCATTGATAAAACGCTCAAAGATAAGATCATATTTAATTGGATCAACCGCAGTTAAACCTATTAAATAAGATACAAGACTTCCTGCAACAGAACCACGACCCCAACCTCTAGCGATTTTATTTTCATCGCACCATTGAATCAGATCCCATACCATAAGAATGTATCGAGTGAAACCAAGTTTTTTAAGAGTTTCTAGCTCAAATTTTACACGCTCTATGTAAATGTCTTTATTTGGTAATGAGTCAATATCTAGCTTTTTATATCCATGTAGACAAAGCTGTCTAAGAATTTCGTGTTCATCTTTTGATAGATCTAAACCAAATTTACTAGCATATGAACCACCTATATTTACCTGCGGAATTCTAACTCCAAGGATATTATAAGTATCGGAGTAATTTTTAAATTGACTTAAAAACTCTTTATCTTCAACCATCTATTAGTGCAAATTTATTTGAGCAGAAGCCTTCAAGATTTGGACACTCAATGCTACTTTTATTCTGAATACATCTATAAGTCAAGTATGCATCAATATCTTTTTCACTCTTATATCTTACACTATGACTTTTGATATAGTCATAGCCATTTTCTTTACAATATTGTTTTATTTTTATAGCCATTATTCTGTCTAAAGGCAATTCGTGATATTCAACACAAAATATAGGATTATATTCTTGGAATTTCACCAAACAGTTTCCAAAAGAGAATATATTTTTGTGTAAAAAATTATCATAAAACGGAATCATCATCAACATATCATCGCCCCAAAATTCTTTGATGCGATCAAAATCTGTTCTTGGTAAGCCTTTATAATTACCCCTTGTTGCGGCATCACTATACAGCTTCATTAAAATGTTTTTATATGCCTCACCAGTCTTGGCAATAAATACCATTTTATGCTCAGTAGAAATTGATTCTAGCTCTTTGTCATCTGAGTTATCACAGACAGTCAAAGACAACCCATAAACAAGTTGTAGCCCTAATTCTGTAGCGTTACTAAGTGCTTGGGGGAAAGAAGATGGATTTTTCTCAATTAAAAATACTTGGTCTATATTATTTTCTTTTGCAATCTGAAAAATAGAATCGCTACCGCCCTCCTTTGACTTTTTATCAATGGTAAGAATTGAGTTAAGGGAGTTAGCACTAGAAAATAAATAAACCATTTATTTCTCTTCAATAAGCTGAGGATTGCAAGGTACAATTTCAAAACGACCCTCACACTGAACCTTGATTCCTTCTTCTGTCAAATTCTTTTTTGTTGCCTTTGTTAATAAGTCGTTAAGTGTAAAAACTTTGCCCTGCTTTTTAGATCTACGACTTTCATTATGTTTTGTTGCGGCAATTACCATATGATCTTGCAAAGTCGCAGTATCAGATTCTACTGGTAATTTAATAGGGATTATTACTCTGTCTTGGATAGGAATTTTATCATAACCTTCGCCATCGGGGAATAGACCAACAATCTTATACTCTACCTTGTCAGTCTCTTCTTGCTCTTGTTCTTCCTCAAGCATAGCTTTAAGGTCGTTTATCACAGCCTGTCGCTTGTCTGACTCAAGCTGATTTTTGTCGCATACAAATTCTACGTCTTCTAATTTAAATGATTTCTTTGCCATAATTATGTTTTTATATTTTGTTTTTTGTTTTAAGTCCTACAAATAATAGTAGCATCGCTACACCATATTGTCAAGTAGTTTGTTTTAAATGTATAGATGTTTAGTGGTTATTTCCATTTTCCTAATCAACTGTTTAAAAACTTCCCAAGTTTTATGCACATCATAAAGTCCTCCGTGAGCTTGTCCATCGTCAAATTCAATGTCGAGTTCTTCGCACATCTTTTTTAAAGTGCAACTTGGTAACTTACGAGAAGCTCTTGTTCTACTATCACTAAAATAATTAGCCAATTTAAATTGCCAAGAGAAAAAATTCTCCCAATCCTCTGGAGGCTCCATCTCCATTCGATAAGCCCTAGACAATGCTAGAATATCAATAGAACGAGGTAAGAAAGTCCAATCGATATCTTTGCCAAGTTTCTTTCTCCATAACTGATGCAAATACATATCAAAATTCAAACCATTATAAGTGATATTAATAGTCTTAGGATCATAAAGCTCATTCTCAAAATCACTAAGAACTAAATCGGCATTTTCTGCAGATTTCTTGTAATTTTCATAATTGAAACGAGTAATTCTAGAAGCATCATCAGAAATATTTAAATCTTCCCACCAAATATTTCGATTATGTTCAGAAGTAATTTTGCCACCCTCTACAGTTATGTAGCCTACTTCCCAAGGCTTATTGTTACCAACAAGGCATAGTGACTCAGTCTCATAATCATAGCATAAAAACTTATAATTATTTAAATTATACCTGAGTAAATTTTGCCCCGTGTCTGCTTTTATCATATAGCCTTATATAAAACTAATCAAAGGTATCTTCTTTGTCAATTTCTATATCTAGAATCTGCTTTTCTGCTTGCTCATGCTCTATTTTTAAATCTTCAAGTTCACAGCTAAGCTCTTCGGCTTCGTACTCTAACTCACGAATTTGCTCATCAGCTACCTCCCTCATTTTGACATTTGTTTCTCTAACAGACTCAAAAATATGTTCTATATCGTTATACAGCATGTCTCTAACAGATTCAACGATCTTATTTTTATCTTTTCCCTTTTCGGCTGAATAAAATTCAGGATTTACGTCATTAACTAGATCATCTAAATATTTTTCAATGATATCTTTGCACTCGGCAATCCCCTGATCAATTGTTGGGCATGTTTGATAAAAGTTTAGGCTCATTTGTTATAATACTTCTTCATTTTTTTGATTCCGCTTTCTAAATTATAGTCAGCAGACCAATTGTCAAGAGTTTTTGTTTTATCAGCACACGTATAAAATTGATACTGGTCTTTTATGGGATTATCTATATATTCTATTTCGGCACCAAGACAGTTCGCAATATCTTCGAAGCTTCTTGGAGAGCAAGAGCCCACATCAAATACCCCACACTGTTCGGTTTCAAAAGCGTGAATGTTAGCGGATACTATGTCATCCACAAATATAAAATCTCTAACAGGTTTGCCAGTAAATAACTTGATATTGTTATTTTTAAGATTCTGATATACAAGAGAAGTCATTTTAATATTTTTATTATGTTCGCCAATACCATAGACATTGAAGTAACGCAAGGCCGTGAACTGCCACTTATTAAAAGAAGGGCTTCTACTAGCTTTTTCAATCCCATATTGTTCGCTTGTCCACTTGCTCCAAGCGTAAAGATTAAGAGGAATATCATCCCCAGATCCATAAAGAGACGCTGAAGAAGAAAATATCAAAGGTATATTGTTTCCATAACACTCATCAATGAGACGATTAGTAAATAAACAGTTATATTTAAAATATTCTTGGGTGTTGCTTGAAGTAGTATCTGTTTCAGCTCCAAAGTGAAAAACTGAATCGATCTCTGAAAACTTATAGGTTTTTTGGCTTTCAGCATCGACCCAAGACAAAGATTCAAAATTAGCAGATTCTTCTAATAAGCTTTTTGTGTCTGATTTATTTAAAGTAAAAATTCTATATTTGTCTTTGTTGAGATCTACAAACCTAGAACCGATAAAGCCTTCCGACCCAGTTACTAGTATCGTTTTCATGTTCTCATTTTTTTGAGTTTCTAAAACTAATTTTTCCCAAACTGAAATATCATTACGACCGCTTGGAAAAAGCCTTTTTGATTCTTCGTCTGGAGTTGAGAACTCAATAATTTCACTATCAGTAAGTCCATAGAATGTATGCCAAGATTCGCGTGGTATTTCAATGCAATCACCCTTAACCAAGTCAAAGAAAACAATCTGACCAATACCTTCTTTTCCCAGTAGACGCTTCTCCAAGGCTAATCTTACATTACCACTTTGAATTAAAAAGTGTTCACGCTTCCAATGAGAATGAAGGCTACAATGGCAACCCTTTTTTAAAACTAAAGTCTTTCCACAATAATTAATATTGTTAGTCCAGTGAATTTCGCCACCCCAATTTTTATTTACTATTTTTGGTTTTTTAATCATGTAATTTAATGTTGTATCCGTTTGCCAATCTTCCGCAAACCTCTACTTTTAACTCGCTGTCTTCGTCCTCATGTTTGAAGATTATTTTGCCTTCTTCATGTGCTTTTAAAGTTTTTTCGTGAATATAATAAATTATATTCGGTTTAGCTGTTATAGTTTTGCTCATAGGTGACTCAAAAATTTTTCTAATTGAATTATTCTTTCTTTTGCTATTGCGTTTCCTTCTTCGCAACCCTTTAATTCTGCCCAATGATAATAATGACCACCTCTATTAATCCATTCTTCTTTATGTCGAAGGTCATCGTCTATAAGAAAGCTGTTATGATCAGAACATACCCATTTGTCTTGAGTTGTCAAGACGGTTTTATATTCCATCTCTGGAAAATATTTTAAAATCCAATCCATTTTACCTGCCATACAGCCAGAATTAGGACGAGCTTTAGATAAAAATCTAGTATCCCCATATCTTTGGCATAATTCAACTAAACTTCTAGACCAAGTGTAAGGATATAGATTCATCCAAAAATCATATGACTCCATCACGACATCTAATCGATCACGATCTTCGCCCTCGTAAGTCCAAGGGGCATTCTTTTCTGGCAAATTTACTGAAGTGTCTTTGAAGTTGAATATTTGAGAAACATTCTTTGTAAAATCTGCACAAACTCCATCTAAATCAAGGTAAATTAGTTTCATTAATTATATTTGTTGTTGATATGTCGTTTATTCGATCTATGATTCGAACTTCCCCTCCCCACTCTTTGCAGTCGGGATATCCAACTACACGATCTAGAGTATAATCATTTCCCACAAAAATACTATGAGGCTCAATTGTTTTAATTATTTTTATTGGTGAGTCTTCGTCGAAAATCACTACTTCATCAACTCCTAATTTTAATAATCGGTTTTTTCTTTCATCTTCTTGACAGATTGGCTCTCTCTTATGTCTTTTTATATAATCATCAGAATTTAAACCAATAACTTGATAGTTAGAATGCTCTACCATTTTACTTATTAAATATTTGTGACCATCGTGCAGATATGAACCATCAAAACAGCCAGCACAAAAAGATATATTTAAATTTTTAATCATATTTATCAATTTCTTCTGCTTTAACGCAGACCACCCCTTTTTTACTTACTGATACTCTAGCACATTTATTAGCAAAGTCAAGACTTTTTTCTACATTCTTCGAATCTAAGTATTTTGTAATAAAGCCAGAGAAGAATGAATCCCCTGCCCCTACAAAATCAGCAACCTCAATGGGATCAACCTTAAAGGTTTTATTTTTGTTTATCCAGTCAACACCTTGTGATCCTTTTGTAACAAAAATATTAGCACTTCCTTCGTATTTTGAATCGAAATTGTCAAGCCACTCTTTATCATTTATTTTTATAAAGTCTACGAATTCACACCAATCCCCCTTTTTATCTTTGGTATCAATAAAAATCAAGCCATCATAGCCATTTCTTATATCTTCTATTAACTTGGGCGTTACGAACCCTTTTGAGTAACTGGAAATTACTATCGCTTCAAACCCAGACAGCCTTAATCCCTTTCGGGAAAGACTATACTGCAGGTCTTGCATTTTTAAGTTTTGACATGTATCATTTTCATCATATCTCATAATATGTTGATTTCCAACAATATATCGAGTTTTGGTTATTTCTTTATTTTGATGAATTGCAATAACACTTTTATTTTTTAAAGATTTTAAGTTTTCAACAACATTTCCAGCTCCCCCGGAATTTAAAATTTTATTTTCAGGAATCAATACTGGACAGCAAGCTTCTGGAGACAGCCTTTTTGAACTGCAATAAACAAATATATCTGTAATATTTTCTCCTATAACTAGAATCATAAAGTTATGATCAAATATAATTACTTAAAATCAACCCTAATTAATTTACCATGATAACTTTCTTCATTAAGATTATACCTGTCAACGTCTCTGTTATTATCTCCTTTAACTACCCACTCTTTGGGCGGAGAATTTTTTACAATTCTATGTAAAATACCATTACTCATACCATATTTATCATCACGATAAGCTACCACGTCCCCAATTTTGAGATCTTTATACTCAAACGAAGAATCTATGTAAACAATATCGCCTCCAGATAATGCTGGCTCCATACTGCCAGTGTTTGGGATTTCATAAAAAAATATATTTCTAGGAGGCTGATTTTTTGTTGCACAACCAGTTAAGAGCAAAATAAGAAATAAAACCCTCATACATAATATTACAGATTTTACGCGAAAAAGAGAATATCAAATAGATTTAAATGCGGGACACCCATCATGGTGTTCTTCTGTAATATAATATTTTCCGACTTCTTCTAAATTCTCTAAATTTTTACTAGATTTTATAATATTTCCATCGGCATCTCTTTGAGAATAATAAGTAAATTCAAATTTGTATGGGCAACAGTAATATGGCTTACCTCTTTTGTCTTTGTCCTTGTGTGTTTCTGGGTAGCAATGTCCCTCATACTGAGCATATCCGCACATAACTCTGCCTTCGAATCCGCCATCTTTAGTATATCCCAGGTCTGCCGCAAGATTTTCTGATGCCCTGTCCTCGTCGAAATTTTTCAAATGAAAATATAAGTCTGATAAGTAATGCTCAAATCCTTGTAATTCTTTTTTGGATATATTTTCAATGCGATCTATTGGGTCATCTGGAAAGCGAGCAAAAACAAAGTCTACGGTAGCATCCTTAGCTTTCAAGCCCCTAATACAATACAAAATGTAACACAAAGCCTGTATTTCCATTTCTAAATCTTTTTTAGATTTTTTGGACTGACTAGATTTGTAATCTAAAATCTTGTATACTCCATCCTTTTTGACTGGCTTATCAATCAGACCGCGAATTACGTATTCTGGCTTCTCGCTTCTAAGTGTGAATTTAACCTCAAGATTGTCATAATCTATATCCCAACCTTCGCAATAAAAGTCATTCGAAAGAACAACATATAGCATATCGCAAATCATTTCAAAATTATTATTGCCCTTATGGTCAAACTCGTCTCTTATTCCTTGTTGATACGCTTTAATTCTTAAATATCTGATGATAGCATCATCGCTTGATACGCTACCGTTATCAATAATTTTCTGAACCCTGTCTTTATATTTTTCTCTAATCAAAAGTTCACATGCATCATGGAGAACGCTCCCTCTCATATTACCAAAATTCTTGCCACTATCTAACATAAGTGTGTTTTCCATATAGTATACATATGAACACTTCAAATAACTCATTATACGACTAGGCGAAAGAGCGAATTCTTTTTTATCACTCATGATTATTTGATCAGCTTTTGGTATTTTTCCTGCAATTTTATTAACTTGTCAAAACCTCTTTTTGAACCGCAAACCCAATCTTTAAAATCGTCTTCCTTAGACTTTTCAAATGTATCAAAGAAATCTTTGACCGCATCTAAAATTGTATCTTCCATTGGAGCGTTAATAAATGTAAACTTTTTGTTTATTACCTTGCACTTTTTTTGAACCGTATGATTATTTTTAGAATTACCATCATCAATAATTAAAATGCAATCAGAAGCTTTAATTATAAGTTCGTTAGCCTTTAGTGCATTTAAATTTTTACCAATCGGGTAAGACAGCATTGGAATATTTTTTTCGCAAGAATATTTCTCTGGTAATTTATAACCAGAATTATTAGAAATAATCAATCCAATTTCTTCGACCTTTTTATTTAAAATTCCTTCAATAAAAGGGTAGTTTTTAAAAGAAGAAGAACAGAATATACCTAATTTAGTTTTATTTTTTTCCATAACGAATCATTATATAAGCTATCAAAACTGGAGCGAAAAACAAAGAACTTATCCCTCTTAAGCGACTATAAGGAACTTTTTCTAAATATAATTTAGACATCTCTTGCATATGATCATATTCTTCACCTTTCAAAGACCTCATACTTAGTTTTAATAGCAGATAGTTTCTATATCTTGTTTCGGATATACAAAAAAGAAATCCAACCAATATATAAGTTATTATTATTTTAATTAATATAATCATTTTGCTATTAAAACATTTTTCCCACTTTAATTTCTTGTTGGGTCATATTTTTATTTTTGTTTTTTAATCTTTTAAATTTTTCTCGAAACTCTAATATGGCAGAATCGTCATTCTTATCAACCCAACTTTGAATATCTTTTTTATTATCTGCTAGATCATTGCCTGTTGGGTACTTAATAGCCAAGTTTTTGATGTCGAAGTGTTGTGCTAGTTTTGCAAAGTTTTTAACAGCCGCATTTTGACCCGAAAAGTTATCATCCCTATTATAAGAGATAGTAATTTTATCTGGATTTATTCCTATGAGAAAACTCAGTAGTGTTTTAGAAATATTCAAGCCAATTGTTGGGATTACAAATTTAACCCCCTCGTCATAACAAGCAACTGAATCCGATGGCCCCTCGACAAGAATAACTTCATTAGTTTCTAAAATGCTAGAAAGTATAGGAGTAGAATCGGCAAGCTTATTAAATAAACCAAAAAGAAAATAAGAACTTTTTCCCTCGTGCTTATATTTAATTTTAGCCTCTCCACTCAAATCTCTGCCTGTAAAACCAATAATTCTTTGGTGACGATCAAAAACTGGCCATACGTAACGCTGATACAATTTACCACTGTGAGATACTCCGCCTTGAAAAAAGTCTAGAGTCTCTTTAGATACCCCTCTATCTAGCCAGTAAGTATGGTTTGGTAAAAAATGTATAAGAGAATCTTTTTTCCAAAACGTCTTTTCTTTTTCATCAGATTGTTCGAATACTGGCTGTAAATTTTCTAGGTCTTTTTTTGAAAGTGCCTTACCTCCGAGTTTTTTAATTAAAACATCTAATGAAAACCTTTCATCCTGACTCCAATCAGTAACCCAACCAGTCTTAAGATTGATAGAAGCTCCCATCGGATTTTTAGAGTTTCGATAGGACGGACAAAACTGAGCGAAACCCGAATCGTTCTCGCTGACTATTTTGATCCCATGATTTCTAAGAATTTGCTTAACGTTTGACATAAAAAATTTTAATTATGGCATCGGTCTTCTGTTGTTATCCCCACCATTAGAAGAAATCAAACTTAAGTAATCTTGAACCGCCCTACCGTCGTCCATATCTCTAAATCTAAAATTAGAGAAATCAAGATTGATCCAATTTCTCAAATACTTTCCTTCAATTCTGACTGGATTTTCAAAGTTTTGACCATCCTTACCAAGCTTTCTAAATTTTGTAGGTATTAACATGTGGGTGCCGAATTCATTTGCTGGCTGTTCTGCAAGTTCAGCCATAGATTTCTTTTTAATCAGACCAGTCCAAGTGGAAAGTTGCTGAATATAATCTGACTCTGCGATAGAACTATCATCATCTTCCCCATATCTATTTCTTTGTGCTCCAAAAAGAAAAGTACAGTTAGAGTTATCTTTAATTTCATCCTTAAGCATATCAAGCTTATAGCCCATTTCAAGTCTTGGATTTGATGCCCCCTTAAGCTCTTCTCCAGTGATTTTTAGATAATCAAAAACTACAATTCCTACGTTATCTCGACCACAAGTTTTTCTAACCCATCGACGAAAAATAGAACGAATTTCCATTGCCGAAAGACCTGGCACATAAACGTGATGAAAGTTGTCAGTAGAAGACTTGTCTTTAAGGACATTTCTAATCTTTTCTACACAATCTTTATTATTTCTCCATTTGCCACTTTCTACCAAATAAGGATCGATATCAGCTACCATCGCCGCCCATCTAAGAGTCTGTTCTTGGGCATCCATCTCAGTATCTAAATATAACACTGGTAGTTTTTTCCCATCAACAAAATTGTCTTCAATTTCATTGGCACAAAACTGTGCGAGGGAAAGTAGAACTCCAGATTTGCCGTGTGAGGGTCTTCCTGCTATGCAGTATGAGTCCTTGGGTCTAAAGCCAGAGAAAGCGGCGTTAAAGGTAGGCCAAGGGCTCTTAATGACGTATTCTCCATCGTTATTGCCAAGTTCTTCTACAATTTCATAGGCACTTTGAGCGATATTAATTGGCTCGTGTTTGTCGAGAACAATATCGTTGCCACCAGAGAAGATTTCTTCAGCTCCACTGGCAAAATCTGATAAATTGGTTCCTTCAAAGTCTTTAGAAAATTTAGCAATATCTCTAGCATTTTCTATTTTATTGCGACGAATCCTAAGCATTATCAGCTCTTGTGCCGCCTCAACACTTGACTTTACATTCAAGGGTGAAATCAAAAGATTTTCTATGAAATCACCGATGTTGCCCTCGTGAATCGTAATACCCTGAGATTTGCAACGTGAAGATATGATAGCTGAATCTAGAGTTTTGTTTTCTTCTAAAAGAAGTCTACAAACCTTAAACAACATCCTAACTCCACTATTTGTGAAGTCTTCTTCTTTTATAAAGTCGCAAATATCGATCCAGACATCAACCCCATTGTGGATTAGTCCTCCTAAAAATTTACGCTCTAAACTTTGGTCACTTGGACCGCTGATAACTTTTGGCATATGGTAATTCTACAGTAGTTTTGTTACTAGTCAAGTAAAATTAAACTACGTTATAGTAATAATTTGCTATCTCGCCATAAACTGGGTCATATAAAAAGCCCATAGCAGATCTTCTATTACCACAAAAACCCTTAATTTTATGCCATGCATCAGTAGCACAAAGAGATGGTAGAATTTTTACTGTAACCCCTTTATTTTCTAAAACTCTTGTTTGATGAAGGTGTCCCAAATGTGCTGTTCTAAATTTACATTTTGAAAAACTAGGATGCTCGGTAGCCATTAACAAAGGAAGCTCACTTTGTTTTTCTTCGTTTCCATGAGTAAATAAGATAAGATTCTCTCCAAATTCAACATACTTTCGAGACTTAGGGCTGTTATTTATACTTACTGCTTCGTTAGTTTTATACCAAGCCCTTAAAAATTCGCCAAGATAATAATCTCTTTCGAAATCATGATTTCCTTGAACAATAACAATGTCTACGTTAACTATTTTAGATAATTCATCAACAACCTCTGCAATTAAATTACAACCGATGCTGAAAGACTTTTGCCATCTAGAGTCATCATCTTGTCTAGTTCCAGCAGTAGTAGCCCCAGAAAGACCCTCTGAGTTAAAAAAGTCATTACCAACTGGAAAAAGAACCTTAGATACTTCGTCTAAATTTACTTTGCTCAAAAGGTTTTGTACTGCCGAACGAAATAAGTCAGCGGCAATACTAATATCGTAGTCTTGTCCAGATTCTTGCTCCCATCCGAGTTTAGCCAAATGAAGATCGGGTATAGAAATCTCATACATATATTTACCGCCAGCATTTCTTTTTTGAACTTTAGGGGAAATAGTTTGTAAGGATTCATTGAAATAATTTACAACCTCTTCTGCGTTTTTAACTTCACGCTTCTTTAACCAAGCTTTTACTTGATAAAGCGGAGAATGACGAAGTTCACCTACATTGTCTTTAGCGGCAACTTCCCATTTGTTGATAATATGTCTTTCGACTTCCCAATACTCTAAATCAACATTACAGATTTTTAACAAATCATCTAAAGTTCTTACATTGTCGTCTTTAGATTCAGCTGTTGCATTATTTTCGTCCCTTTGATCAAACCTTGTTCCGCCACTTTTGAAGCCATTATCCTCAGATTTGAAATCCTCCTGTCCACGATTTGGAACTGGAATATATTCTTCGTCAAACTCATTATTCCAGATATTGGTGGCTCTGCTTCTCGCGGCAGTTTCTTTTAGCCCAGTCCATTCCATGATTAGTCTAACTACTTCCATTTTTCCTGCTCCATCTCGGAACATGGAAACGCATTTTTCGATTAATTTTTTTTCCATAATTAGTATTACACTTTGAGGGGGTTCTAGAGAAGCTTATCGATAGAATTCTAAAAGACTATTTCTAAAAGATTTTGCACGATTTTTTATTGCTCCCCAAGGTCTATCGCAAGATTCTGATTCAGAATCTCTTGTTTGTAGGTCTTTGAGGATATCTTCTAAATAAGCAACAAAAACTTTCATTTCGTTTAAGAGGAGATTAACCTTTTTAAGCTTTTCTTTGTTTTTCATAAGTTAATTTAACATGTTTTTTGATAAAGTCAAGAAATAATTCCAAGTTTATACAATAATTCATCATTTAATTCATCTGTTTCGTAAATTCTAAACATTTTAAAATCATTGAGTTCTGCCCATTGTTCTTTCCAGTTATCGTTACGAAGTTGTTTGAAAAATTGATATTTATTTTCGTGACACCAACTTTTTTTATTATGTTGCACACCATCGACTTCAACGCAAATTCTTTTTGTAAAATTAACAAAATCAATGCTCCTGCCTCTTTCACTTCTTCTGGCGGGAATAACGAACTCTTCGTTTACTACATGCAATTCCCAATGAGGTCTCAAAAGCTGTTTTACGTCATACTGAAATTGTCCAAAGTTTTTTTTGCCACCCCTCTTTATTTTATTGTCCCAGTCTATTGTTTGATCTCTTAAATCGCGATTAATCTTTCTCGTGGAACCTATGATTTTAAATAACATAATAAATTAAATTATTAACTCAATATTTTACTCAATATATCTTCATCGTTGCCCTTCAAATCTTGTTCGTCAATCTCAATATATTTAAAATTATTTATATGGCACCAATCTATTTTCTGTAAGTCTCTTTTTTGAGCTTCAAGATAATTCAATCTAGATCCGTGTAGAAAAGCATTGTATTGCTGATGTTGTAAAGGCGACACTTCGATAACAACTTTATCTGAAGCATTGAATAGGTCTATTCTCAGCTTGCTATTTGGAATATAAAGTTCCTCATAACAATCTGATCCAAGCCAATAATTTTTAATAATGTCTTTTACTCTTTTTTGGGGATTTGATACTTTTCTATCCCAATCTATTTTGTACTTCTCAAAAGACTTACTGACTTGTTTTCCAAATATATTTTTAATCTTCAAGCAAGGAGCTTCTCGAATTTGTTAAACATATAATCGGTGAGCTCACTATTTTGCTCTAACCATTCACGAAGTTTGTCCATGCCTTGAATAGAGAACTCTTCTTCGCTTGTTTCGATAAATCCCTGTTCGCTTAATTCTTTAACTAAATTGCTACACATTTTAAGCCAAGCGCCTGCTTTAGTCAACATTCCCCATTGGAGCATTAAATCAGCGATTTCGTACTCTCTCCAAACAGAACCCCCCTTGCCATCTTGATCATATTTGATAGGATATTTAACAACAGTAGTTTTTTCATTGTCGGTTTTGACAACAATTACTTTAGCCCAATGACCAAGTGGATCAGTCGGATCGCCAATGATGTCTGATTTATATCTAGGCTCATATTGGAGAAAAATGTTTGGGTAATGGTCTAATGCATTGCCTCCAGTTGCATTAGATAAAGACGGATCTTGTTTTTCATACTGATTAATTTTGGGTTTAGCTCTAACCTGACCAATAACACCAAGAATATGTCCAAATTTAGTCATTGCAAGTGTTACCCTGCTAAGAAAATCAGAGGTCATTACTGCACCACCAGCAACTTTGGTTGCTTCGCTACTTCCTTTTTCTAAATCTGCCTTGCTTTTAAGACCGTTTGTAGAGTCAATAACAAAAAAATACTTCTTATTAAACGGATTGTTTTTCAACAATTTTCTGATGGTATCAAAAACCAATTCATAAACATTTGACTCTAATACAAATACAGAGCCATCAATCCAGTCTTCTGGATTATAAACAAAATTCAATCCAGAGCGTTTTTTAATCTTCTCGCTTAACCTTCCTTCGGCAAGAACCCAAAATCCTCTTCCATCTGGCATAGCTTTTAGGAATTGTTTTAAATCTTCAAGCATTTGAGAGGTTTTTCCTCCTCGTGAGACGCCAACATGTCGAACAACTCCAGGGGTAATTTTTCCAACATGCAAGTCTAAAAGCAGACTTCCTTGACTTATTTCATAATAAGTCGTGTTTTCAAAATTATAATGATCCGCCTTATTATCTTTGAGAGCTTGAGTCAACAACTCTTCTGGTGCCAAGCCCTCGGCTTTCTTTTTTGTTTTCTTTACTGCCATAATTATTTTATTTTAAAAATCCAATTAAATCTTTTTTCTTATTGTTTGTATGTATATCATCACCAATCTTGTTTTTTTCAAGCTTAACCTCTTCCTTATGAATAATAATGTCTTTATTGGATTTATCCATTTCGATTTTCTGTTCTTTACAAAACTTCAAACCATCTTCAGTGGTAAACCAGTGAAGGGAATTTAGCTTAAATGATAATGTTATGTATCTAAATAATTTTTCTCCAAAAAGAGTAGTCATTCTAATGTATGCTACCTTCTCGTTTCTAGAATCTTCTTTTGTTAAAACCCTGCTCTCTTTTAAAAACTTAGTAATACAATACTCATAACCATCTTTAAGGTGTGATAAGTCTACTTTGACCAAGTTTTTAGGTCTTTTTATCTTCAATCCATTCTCATAATCTAGCTCTGCGTCAAATTGAAACACGTCACCCTTTTTAGGTTTTAGCCTTTTAATACATTTTAGCTGTGAGAAAACGTATTTATCGGCAAGCGGTTCGTTATCTTCGGATATGTCAGAAAAGATATAGCTACCTTTTTTGCCAAACTCGCCAGACTCGAAACCTGTAGACTGAAAGATTGCTCTAATCATTAATAAGCTTATTTGTTCTTAGACCAACCGATTTCAGAAAGTTCTTTTTCAGTCCAAGAATGAATGTCAACATCTTCGGCGGTAATAATAAAATGAGTACTATCATCAATGTCAACCTTTAATCTTAGATCGTCGAAAAGTTTTCGCATAGCATTATACATTTCTTCGTTTTCTAAAACAGACTTGTCAATTTTAGCTACAATTAGAGAGTTTGATCTGTGTTTAGACAAATCAACCGCACTGTTGATCTCTATTATCGAGGTATCTTCTTTATTTTTTAATACTTTATCCTGCATATAAAATAATATACCATAAGGTATATTGACTGTCAAGGCTAAACACTTAATAATTTAAAATAATCATTATAATATTCTGTGATATTTTTTACAGAATCTATTCGCTCATCATTTTTTGTCAAATTATTAAATATTTCTTTATCGGTACACCATTCTCTACCAGTCCAAAATTCAAAACCAAGAAATGAACTCTTATATTCAGCGTGGCTTTCATAGCTTGGACCCATGTAAAGATATTTTAAATTTAAATCTTTAGCCAATGCAATTTCTCTATATGTAGAAAACCTACCCAAACCTAAAGATGGGTTCGCATAATCCCAACAAAATTGATGAGCTATTAAACTGTTGCCAACTATTTCTGTAGTAGTAAACGCTATATCTCCATATAGTATGTAGATGTCATTACCTGTATTATAAACATCATAGAAATCTTGTTCTGGTAAAACGTCGGTAAATTTTTTGTAATTTACATATTTTAAATAAATTTTATATAGCTTTGTAAAGTCAGGATTTTTTGTAACTTCTATATCTATACCGTGTTTCTCTATTCTTTTCCAGCATTTAGTCTCTTTATTTACTTTTTTATGCTTGCTTAAATTTAATCTAGCCTGACGGCTCTGATACCAAATTATTTTATTGTCTTTTAAGAAGTTAGTCTCTTGATTATACCATATGTTTGAAGGACACCAGCCTTTATCTAGAGCTTCTTGTTCTTCACCTTTTTCAACTATGGCGCTGACTAAACAGTGTAAAAAATCATGATCTGCCTGCTTGCCGCAAATGTGATCAAAATACAACTTCATTATTCTGAATCTGTGTAATGTAAGTCGGTGAACTCAGTCATAAAGGAATTATCAGTGTACTTCACCCTTTTATTTTCTACGCTATAAAAATTCTGATCTATTTGATAGCCTGGATTATCTTTTAATGGATTCTCGACCCAAGCATCATCGTGCCAAATAATTCTATTGTTAGGATAAGCATAGAAATTTCCATTCTCCATTTTAAATAAATGAGCACATTTATGTTCTGGATGTTCTGAGAAGTTCGTATCTAATATCGCTTTGTTTTCCCATCCCCAATCTATTGTGAACATATATTCGCCCCATTCTCTTTTGTTAGAAGGGGTTATAAGTATGGCTCTAAGACCTTTTAATCTACTTCTTATGCCTACGTCTACATAGGGAGAGAAACAGTCCCAATACATTGTTTCTTCAAGTGGTACAGGATCGCATTCTTTCCAACATAAAGCTGTTATCGGCCTTCTTGTCCAGTTTACACCGTTATCCAAGTAACACTCAAACAGAGGAACCCTTTTTTCCAATGAAGTGACGGAATGTACATCGCATAATGTATATTCTTTATGACCCTTTTCATGATTAAAAAGATATTCGTTTCTTATGAAACAAGTAAAAGTTGGTAAATTATGGGTCAAATAAGACATATTAACTGTTAATTAATTTAATGTCGTTATCTACCATTTTCTTTACTAATTCTTCAAAACTAACCTTTGGTTCCCATCCCAACTCTTTTTTGATTTTTTCATGGCTACCGTGTAATTTAGTAACCTCAAAGGGACGATAAAATTTTGGATTTATTGTAACTAAATCAACCTTTTTACCGTGATGTCGAACGCTCGACATAATATATCTTTCTGATTCTTTTTCGCCCTCCCAAAATCCTTTAATTCCAGCCGCTTTAAATGCTTTTTCGACAAACTCTCTAACGCTGTGACACTCACCACTAGATAAAACGTATTCTTTTGGAGAGCCATCTTGGTTCAACATCATCCAAATTCCACGAACAAAATCTTCGGCATCAGACCAGTCTCTTTCGCTATCTAAAAAGCCTATTTCTAACGGCTTAGGAACTCTTCCTTCGTCTAATTCTTTTTTTATTCTAGCTACATTAGTTGTAATCTTACGAGACACGAAACATTCGTTTCTTCGAACACCTTCATGATTGAATAAAATGCCATGAATCGCGTATAAGTCATAAGAATTTCTATAAACTCTAACTAACTGCTCTGCAGCTATTTTTGCTGCCCCATATGGTGATTTAGCAGTTCTTTTGTGGTTTTCATCTTGAGGAATATATTCTATTTCAGATAGTTGCTCGCTTGTTCCCGCTGAATAAAAGCGACATTTTGGCTGATGAAGTCTAATAGCTTCCAAGCAATATAAAACTCCGTTGGCATCTATTTCAAATGTTGATACTGGAGAATTCCAGCTTTCAGCAACAAAAGACATTGCGGCTAAGTTTATAAAATAATCTGGCTGTATAGTCTGGACTATATGACACATACAAGAGAAATCTGTAATATCTCCAGTAACTAGATGAAAATTTTTGTTATCTAGATTGTGAACGTAATTTCGATCATTTGTTGAAGCAGAATGCCTAACTAGTCCGTACACCTCATGACCAAGTTCTAAGAGATAGTCTGTCATAAGCGATCCGTCTTGACCGCTTACACCTGTAATTAAAATCTTTTTCATGCCCTATTTTAGGCATAAAGAAGTATTTTTCAACTATTGTTTTAGAAAAAATTAAGAGTCGTCTTCTAGATCGTCTTCCCAGTCTTCTTCGATCTCACACTCATCATCTTCACACTCGCACTCTTCTTCAAGACCACACGCAGACTTTTCTTCTTCTACTTCGTTTGCGATCTCTTCTTTGAGGTCATATAAAGATTGTGCTTCTTCTTCTTCTTCTTCTTCTTCTTCTGGTATTTCAACCTCTTCAATGGATTTAGATGATCCATCTATATCAAAGGGCATGTAGCCATTAACAATTAAAAACTTAACAGCCTCTTCTTGAGATGTAAATTCTGTAGTTACTGCCATTCCATCAAGGTTGAAAGTAGTTTTTTCGCCGTCACAAGAAGCTGTATAGTTAAATCTTCCGTTTTTACATTTACCTGTTTTTTCCCATTTCATAAATTATATTACAATAAAACACTCAAAATGAGAAAAATAAAGGTCTGTTTAGATATCTCTATTTATTAAATTTCCCAGTCTTCTGAGGTTTTTCTCTGTTTTTTCAAAAGAACCAGAGTATTCCTGAAGCCAACTAAATAATGTTAATGGACTTCTAGACGCTTTGAGTTTTTTAAAATAAAATTTTGTTTCTTCGTGTTCCCTTAAATACAAAGAATATGCGTCAAGTACCCTATCGTTCTCAAATTTTTTACTAGCTTCCCATTTATGCTTTTTAAGGACAGAAATAACAGATTTTTCTACTAAATCAACACTAATTTGAATATCTTTGAACAACTGAGACCTGATAAATGTAATTTCATCTTTAGTTTTTGGATTCAACTTCTCTTAACCTTTTCTCGTTTTCTTTTATGTCTTGCTCTATATCGCCTACTGTTTTTTTCAGATAACTCATGTCAGATGTAACTTGAGTTTGAAAAACCATTGCAGATTCTCTCATTTTCTGAAACTCATTGAATAGTTTTTCTTGATAATTATTGCTTTTTATCTTAATTTCAAGAAGCTCTTCCTTTATTTTTCTGTCTTCGGTAATAATTTTTGCTTGAACGCTATCAATAGCCTCCTTGACTTGTTGGTCAACATACTGAGGTGATGCCACTGTTACATGCCAATGTCCGACTATAACAGTGCCTAACCATGTTGTAACAGCTATAGTTACAATACCAAGCACCCGCCCCAAAGTAGTATGAAACATTTTTTCTACCATGACATTTATTCAAATTAGAAATAGTTTTACTATCATAATAACTATTTACATCAGATTTAAAAAATAGTGAATTAATTTATAGTAAATTTTAAAAATAATAAATTAACCCTCACAAGAAGTACAATTCATAATATTTCGGGACAACTCTTGCGAAGGATTAGAGCTTCTTTGGTAGTACAAGGTTTTAATGCCCATTTCATGAGCCAAAATCATCAAATCGCTTACTTGTTTGGGTTTCGCAGATGTTGGAACCATAACATTTAAAGATTGAGATTGATCAATAAATTTTTGACGATTAGCCGCCTGAATTATAATTTCTTTCTGAGATATCTCTCCAAAAGTTTTATACACACTTTTTTCTTCTTCACTTAAAATATCTAAATGCTGAACAGATCCCCCGTGCGTTAATATAGATTTCCAAACCTTTGCTGTATTTTTGCCCTTTTCTTCAAGAAGTTTTAACAAAAATGGGTTTTTGTATGTAAAATTTCCTTTAGCAAGTTTTTTTACAAAATAATTACTATTTAAAGGCTCTATTGACGGTGATATTTGCCCCAAGATAAAGCTTGAAGAAGTTGTGGGTGCAACTGCATTAGTATGACTGTTACGCATACCAAAACCTTTTAACCCTTCGGGTTCGCCGTATTTTTTAGCCAAATCCATAGAAGCTTTATGGCTTCTTTTTTCAATTTCTTGAAAAATTTGGATATTTTTTAATTTTGCCTCTAAACTTTCAAATGGTATATTTTTGGATTGCAAATATGAATGCCAACCCAATACACCTGAGCCAAGCATTCTATATTTTTTCGCAAAGTTAAGGGCGGTTTCCATGTATTTAAGACCTTCACTTTTTTGAATAAACTCTTCGTTTACTGCATCTAAAAAATAAATTAAAGTTTCAACCGCATCAGTTTCAAGCATTTCCTCCCAATGGAGTAGGTTTAAAGAAGACAATACACATACAAAAGAGTTTTCTTTGTCACTGACACCAGTTATTTCCGAACACAAATTAGAAGCGTTAACCTTTATATTATTATCCTTATAACACTTTGGGTTTGAATTATTTACGGTATCAGTAAAAAATAAATATGGGTATCCACTCTCAAATCTCTTTTTAATAATTTTTCCCCAGATTCTTCTCTTATTTTTATCACCACTCTTCATTGATTCCATCCAATCATCAGTTATTGTAACTCCAATACTCATATTTTGGATGGGGTTGCCATCTTCTCTAATTAAAAGAAACTCTTCGATATCTTTATGATCTACGGGTAAATAAGCCGCAAAAGAACCCCTTCTTTGACTGCCTTGACTGATTACATCGGCAGTTTTATCAAAAAGCTCCATAAATCTTACGGCCCCATCAGACTGACCACCTTCTCCATTTTGAATTAAGGATCCTCTGGGTCTTAGATCTCCAAAATAACCAGATGTTCCGCCTCCCATTTTGGACATAATGCCTACCTCTCCGACCTTATCAAAAATGTCAGCAGTTGAATCAGGAATATAGGAATTAAAACAACTAACAGGAAGCCCCTTTTCGTTTCCAAAATTAGAAACAATGGGGGAGGCTAAAGAATAAAATCCCCTGCTTAAGTAATCTTCGAACTTATCAGCAAATCCTTCTAATTCGAGTATTTTTTCTGCATGTTTTGCAATTTCTTTGTATCTCTCTTCTGCCGTTTGTCCTTCTTTTAAGTAACCTCTTTTCAAGAATGTTTTAGAATCTTCGTTTAGCCAATAATATTTCTTCATGTTTTAAGTATATTTACTTTATATTTGTTTTGTGTTTTAATTTGAATTTTTGAGAATTACTTTTTTGAACTCCCATAACTTTATTTTATAAACCTATTTTTTAAAATAAGTCGTCTTCGTCAAAGCTTTTGTTGTTTTTGGCGTATTCTACTGGTCTACTATTGAAGAAGTCTGTCATTGAATTACCTAAAACTTCTTCATCAAACCAAGTAGTTTGTGTAAGCAGTTCTTCGTCAACTTCGAATTTCTTTTTATATCCAATTTGCTCTAAAGAATCATTAATCCTTGCTTTGATAAATTCTTTTAAGAGTGGTGCAGACAGGCTCTCTTCGTTAACTCCGTTTACCATCCAGTCTACAATTTTTGATTCACATTTAAATGCTTCTTCAGCCTCATGCAATATTCTTTCTTCAAGCTCATCATCAAAAAGTTCTGGCATTTCATCGCGAATCGTATTTACCAATTTGATACCAACCTTTGAATGAATATCTTCTTCCAATACTGTATATGCAGTCATTTGTCTGGTGTCTTTGAGGTAATTTTTGCGACCAAACCAATTGACAATATAAAACTGACTGAAGAGGCTTACGTTTTCAACAAACAGTGTAAAAAGAATTAAGGCGTAAACAAACTGCTTCTTGCTATCTTTATAATATCTGTGAGTGTATTTTTTAAGATATTTTACTCTTCCCTGTATCCATTCTAGCTTCAAGTTTTCTTCAAAAACCTCTTGCATATCTAGAACATCTAAAAGTCTTTCATAGCCATCGTTGTGGATGACCTCAATGTTAGCCATAACATATCCCATATCTTGAATTGATGGGTGAGGTAGGTTGTCTCCAAGTTTAGCCCAAAAGGTTTTTACTGCTATTTCTATCTGTCCGATGGCCGATAAAGCCCTGATTATGATCTGTTTTTCTTGATCAGTTAATTTTGTCTTAAAGTCTTGAACATCTGAAGAGAAGTTGAATTCTCTGTGAGTCCAGTGTCCGTCGTGCATGACATCAATAAACTTATCAGTCCAAGGATACTGATTGGGTTTTCTGCTAATTTGTTCTTCAAAAATTGTTTTATTATTCATAGGTAAGCTAATATTACATTTTTTACTAAAGCTTAAAAAAACTATAACATAACTAATGACAAAGTCAACTTTTTAGTGTAGTTATTTCGGAGATTTTGTATCTTTTTCTATTAGGCCGTTTTCCAAGACTCTATACGCCTTACCAATGATCTTATCAGGCAAAACTATTGGGTCTTTTATATCGTTTTCTAGACCTTTTGTCTCAAAACCAATTATTTCATCTTCTAGCCTTATAATATTGGTTATTGGATGCAAAATTGTGTCTTCATCTTTTGTAAAAACAATGAAATCGCCTACAACCAGACTTTCTATATCAGTCTTTTTTACGACAACTTTTTCGCCAAAAAAGTTTCCATTACTTTCTCCAGTAGTGGTATAATAATTTGAATTATGATTATCGTTATTGCGGAGCAAAACTGCCCAGCATAATGATATTAATAATGTAAATATTAAAAGAAGTTTTAAATCGATCTTCATTCTAAATATTACACTTAGGCAAGCACTTAGAAGAAAATATTTTATATTTTGTCAACGAACCGAAGAGGTAAAAACCTTAAGACCACGCTCGCTTTCATAAAAATGCTCTTGAGGCATTAGGATTGGATAATCAACAAACTTTGCACGACCGTCTTCATCTTTACCCCTATACATAGAGTAATCAACCGATCTCTCTTCAATTTTTCCATCCACTTCTACTTCCATCATTTTTTTATTCATATATAATTTTTGGTTTTATTTCTCCTGTTTTTTTATAATAATCGTCATCAAAAATAATTCCTTTGCCGTCTTCCCATTTGTAAGAACAATGTCCAAAGTGCTTATTTTGATAATCACATTTTAATTTATTTTTATTTGTACTAGTCCAACTAAAGTGATCAATCCATGCTACAGAAGCAGGAACTAACTTGCTAGACATGGTTTGATAATTAATTTCGCCATTATTTGTCTCATAAATAACATCATTGTCGTAATAAAAGCGAGCAAGTTTGCCGTTTTTTGTTCTCGTATTGAATATCCTGGGAGGAGTAAACGGCTCCTTGAGATAACCTTCTCCTACATAATTTTTAAAAGACAGTCTGAACCAGTCTATAAATTCTGAGTTTTTTACAAAATTCGTTATATCATTCAGTTGTTGACAAGAATAAATTTCGTCTGAATCAATTAGCCAAATAAAATCGCAATCTAATAATGGCTTCAGTGCTTTCGTTCTGGCATCCGCTTCTGATATGTAAGCTGGAGAGTCTGTTAAAGAGTCTATATCCCCAGATAAAAGGCGTTTGCGAAGGATATCAGTGGTAGAGTCTACCTCAACTTCAACCCCCTTATATTCGGCAAAAGGAACAGATACAGCGCTTATTAGATGTCCACCATTTTTAGAAAATTTTACAATATTTTCCAAGCAGTCATCAACAAACTCTTCTTGATTATATGCGCAAAGCAAGAATCCTATTTTTATCATGTCTTAAACTCTAGTTGATCACTTTCTGGAAAAAATTTACTCCTAAACCTTTGCTTAGCATTATATCTTTCCATATTACAATTGTCAACTTCTTTGGCTGTTATTTTTCCATAACGAGCTTTGTTAACCGCATCAAAAGTTTTTTGATTTACTTCAACCATTTTAAGATATTCTTTAGAAGTAATCATATCTTGCCAATTATCTGTTGAGAATTGACTTGAGATATAAGAAAGACAATCCTGCCAAATATTAGATTGATTTGGGTTGTTGTTTTTTTTAACTTCCAATATTGCCAAGTAATCAAAAGCATACCCTGCGTCAACTTTTAATTTTATCATATTTTATATCCACCAATCCAAATCATAATCCTGTTCATTCGGATTGTTTGGAAAATCTAAACCTTTTATTGGAAACTTAGTTTTATCAATTCCATTAAATGAATAATTCTTTCTTAAAAGAGTTAATTCCATAGTCTCTGGGAAATCTCCATATCTTGGAGTATAATTATTCGCATGGATGTGAACAATATTATAATATTCTAGAAGTTTTTCAAAAAATACTTTTTTAATCTTGTTGTCTTTTTTTATTGCACAACTAAGCTCATCTAGTCCAGAGTTATCAGAATCTTCTTCTATTAGACTGTGGACTTCGATATTCATCTGATTAAAATGCTTGCTAATCAATTCTATATCGGAATTTATCACTTCGTATTCAGAGCCCTCTATGTCCATTTTCAAAACCATATTAGTTTCTTTGTCGTGACTATTTTCTTTTATCTGATTTTCCAGAACACCTTTATATAGGTTTTCTTTTTTAAAGAAAAAGTTTTGGTTGTTGACTGGACAGCCTTCAATTGTTCCATCATACATGTATACCTTTTTGCCCTCGTTGGCACAATGTATGTCAAAATATATAGCTGATGGATTATCGTCTATACCATAAGAATACACTATTGAAGACTCGTCAAACAATTCTTTTAAATATATATAGCCACCATCCCAATTATTTCCATACCTCTTTTTGGTAAAGTCTGTAGAATATGGAACAATAAGTTCTTTTAAAAAATCATATTTGTTGGGGAATGTACTATCAGATAAAATCATATTTTATTATATGTATAAGTTACACCAATATCAACATTAGTGTCATTGTAATATTGCCAACCATGATCTATCCATTCAAATAGATTATGATTTTTAGATAAAGGAGAAAATCTATTTAAATTTTCGTCGAACTGTCCAGACGCTAAATCAATAATTAATTTTTTATTTATGTGAGGATAACAATTGGCAATATTCATCATGCCACTATTGACTCCAATAAAAATAGAAGAAGTAGATATCTCTTCAACTGTCTGCCACATATCTAATCCACGAGCATCGTTCACTTGACAATCAACATCGTCTAGACCTCCAATTTGGACTATATCGTAATTCGAATATCTTTCTTTAATTTTGTCGATTATATTTTTAGAAAGTATTGTGCGAGAACTGATACCTTGAGAATGTAAACAAAGTTTATTTTGAAGCATATGTTTTGGGTCTTCATTAAAATAAAGTCTAGGAGACCTACAATAAATCTTTGGAAATTCTAAAACAGAATTCATTAATTCAGACCTGTTTAAAAAATCATCACAATTCCAAGATAAACTCCACAAATCTATTACGTTATCTGTCTCAATATTTCTTTCAATATATGGGTTTTCATCCCAAATCCAACAATTGGAAACGTCGATTAATTTTGTTCCATAATTTTTATAAAAATTTTCTGGAATAGCACAATACTGAACCATGTCTCCTATTCCCAAACTTGGTAATACCCTTATACCTAATTTATCTGTATACAATTTCATTTAAAACCAAATGTTTGTTCTATTGAAGTATTGTAAGGAAATATTGAAGAAATTTTATTTTCTAAAATATTTTTTAAACCAACTATAAAGTAAGTAGGATCAGAATAAAGAGGTATTCCACGTTCTTGAAACGGTAACCATCTTGCCTTGAACATCGGATGAGTTCCTCCAACTTCAGAATAATGGTCAGCGGTTTCTAATGTTGGAACACCATTTGCATAAGCCATGTATTTAAAACCAGAATCTATAGTTAGAAAGGCTTTGGCAGACATAACAGTCATGCAAGCTTCTTCTATATCAGAACAAACAATTTCAACTTTGTCTAAAACATCAGAATAACGCTCTTTTTCTTTTTCGGTGCAAATAGCAACCAACTTGTGACCTTCATCGTAAAGACGACTCACTAATTCAGTTACATATTCTTTTTTAAGATTTTTTGGCTCCCATAAATTGTGAGTTAAATGCAAACAAACATAATCTTTTTTTTCTACATCAACTTCTGTCTTAGGAAAATAATAAAATCTACTTAACCAATCAAAATCATAAGTAGTCCATTTCATCTTATCTATGTGAAGATCATAAAAATAATCAAAATCATTTTCATCAACCTCGTTCCATAAACAATATATATTAGACATGTTAGGATAAAAACGATTTAAAACATTTAGTTGATAAGACTCTCCTCTATAATTATCAAAACCAAAAGTAATATGACAATTAGTGTGATACTCTCTAATCGCAGGAACAAATCTATTAGAAAGCAAACAGTCGCCCAGTCCACCTTCGCCTCGAACTAATATTTTAGATTGTGTCATGTTAAACAGAATCTATATTTAAAAAATCTATATCTAGTTCGTGCTTAAAAACCTGTCTCTTTTCAAACTTTTCAATATCTACTATTACGTCTGACTCTCCTTCTCCATAGCTGTCCCACTTTTCTTTCCAAAATTCTTTATTTAATTTTGTTCGACGAGATAAAGATAAATATCCTAGGTGCCAAACAAACGGCATTCTTTTTTTACAGTATTCTAGATCAGTCCAACTTCCAGTAGATTTAACAATATCTGCAGAAGGAACAAGATTACCATTCTCATCTATTGCTTCTGTTGAATCTGACTTTGTTCTATCAAACCCTTCTTTTGTTTTGGCAAAATTAACAATACCTCTTTGAACGCCTTCCCTTAAACACATATACCATTTTTTACTGATGTCAGCATAAGTATAATAACTGCCATACAGGTTAACCGATGGAATCACAAGAGCTTTGACTTGTTCTCTTGATTTTAAAAGTGTTTCAGCCGTAGACTTCCATACATCGGTTTGACCGCCCATTCTTTCGTCAAGATCGACTTGAACAACAATGTCGTGGCTTGATCCTTGGTGTGCCGCATTTTTAATTCTTCCATCCCACCCAACGACGTCAGTAGAATCATCAAGCTCGACAATTTTAACTTCAATTTTAGACTGATTTTTGATTTGATTAAGTAATTCACTCGTATTGTCTTCACTTGGAATAGTAGCAATAACTATTTCATCAACATAATGAGACCAATTTTGAATAGCATCTTCAATGTCAAAGTCATTCTTAACAATGTTGAATGCAGATGTAGCTAGTGATATTTTAGTCATAAATTAATCTAGAAAGCTTTTTATTTTTTTTAGAATATGCTCCCCAATGTCTTCTTCAGTTGGGTTTTCTATACCGTTTTCAATTAGTTTATCTTTAAAATTTTCAGTATATTCAAACGTGTATGAAATATCTCCATTTTTATGTTTTGTAACTGGAGTTAATCTAACAGAAACATCATCATTGTTTTTTTTAATATCTATGATTTCGTCTAAACTTTGTAGATCATTCATAAAATAATCCATAAAAATATCTTCGTTTCCATCATATAACTCTAAGGCTTCGCTATAAAATTGATTTATCATGGATTGATAAAAATCTTTATGAGATTTAAGTCTGTTAATTTTTTCTATATCTATCTTATTCATAAATTTGCTTATTGTGTTCTTTTCAAAAATTCTTCAAATTGATTCTTTATTTTAGTTTTCAAAGTTCTTAAAGCTTTGCTTGAAACCTCGTGATAGTCTTCTACCTCTAAGGTTCCATATACTTCTTGGTATTCTCTTGAATACTTTTGTGGGTTTTTATTTACATCTAACGAAACCTCAATAATTTTTTGAACTGTATTCTTCTGATGCTCAACCCAGAAATCAAAGGCATCGTCAAACTCTTTTATTGGGTCTTTTGAGTTTTTCATTGACGAGAAGAATGCGATAATTCCAGAATCTGCAGAAAACTGGTCGTAGAATTCATCTTCAAATAATAAGTAACTATTTCTTTTCATTATTTGTGATAATAACTCGTTTTAAAATATAAGTCAAGCATTAAATTCAAACTAATTTTAATATTCTGAGGAACGAAGAATATTAGTATTATATGTAATATAATACTTTCTATATCTATATTATATGGTTTAATATTATTAAATACTTGTTTACTACACATTAAACCCCCTATCATCCTACATTAAACCCCTTTTTAAAGTCTTTCACACAACTTATAATTTGTATAACTCTTATTTTGTCATTCATAGAGTGTTGACTATCAATGGTTTTTATTTGTTTCTTATTTCTTAAATCTGAAAGCATTTTTGCTATGGAACCCTTGCTAGTTGACATAATAGTTGCAAGATATGAATTTGTAGCAAAACATCCTCCATATTTACGAGCTTCCGATGTTTGAGAAAGTGCATAAATAACTCCCATTAATTTTTGTTCCGTATTAGTCAGGCTTATATTTAGACATACAGCCCTAGGTATCCATATCCCCTTAAAAGAATCGCTTAAGGGTTTCCTTGGAATATTTTTAATATTTTTCTTCATATTTCTTTTTCATATCTTCTATTACTTGAGATTGTTGTATAATTTTTTTCTTAGAAGATAAGTGTTCTGATATTTTTTTTATTTCATCTGAACTTAAGTCATCTCCCCACATAATTGCAGATGTAATATTGTCTAAATCCAATATGTTAAAGTGAATAATTACTTGTCCTTTTATTTTCATATCAAACAATATATAGTAAGAGGGGTTTAATGTCAAGTAAACGTTTTAAATACTTGACATAATTAAAAATATAGTTTATATATTGTAAATATGATTATTAAAGATTCAAACCCTAAAGATGCCGTTGGATGTAAAAAGGTTCCTATGTCAACAGTTTCAGCACCAGTATTAATGGAAATGGGACTCGCCATGTTAGAGGGAGATAGAAAATACGGAAGACACAATTATAGAGTAATTGGAGTTAAGGCTTCGATTTATTACGATGCCGCGATGAGGCATTTGATGGCTTGGTGGGAAGGAGAGGATATTGATCCAGACAGCGGACTGTCTCACATTACAAAAGCTTTATCTTGTCTTGCAGTTATGAGAGATTCGATGATAAATGAAAAATTTACAGATGATAGACCACCCAAAGTAAAAGATGGATGGATTCAAGAGTTAAACAAAAAAACCGCCGAAGTAATTGAAAGATACCCAAACGGAAAAGATCCTCATACTCATCTTGACGAGTTAAAAAAATAGTTGAATTATTTATAATTCAATAGATACTAGTGCATGATTCCAGAGATCTCTAAGCTTTCAGATACAGAATTGACTTCTAATATTAAGGAAAATATTGAAGTTTCTGGCTGTCTAGAAGAACTTCAAAATAGGCATTCTGGTATATTTCATCAAAAAGCAAGAAAATTTCATAACATAATGGAAGTTAGAGATTTAGAACAAAATCCTATGACCTTTTTTTATGAAGTAGCAAAAGAATATAAAGCCGAAAAGGGTCAATTTAATACTTGGTTGGGTAATAAAACCTTTTGGACTTGTCACAACTACATGTCTCGCAGTAAAAAAACGTCAGAAATAAATGATTGGGATGGAAATGAGGATTATAATTCTGATATGGAAGAGATTTATAAATACGTTAAAGACAATATTTCTGATAAAGAGGATAGATTTATATTAATCAAAAGATTAGAGGGTCATACTTTAAAAGAAATCGAAGACCTATTTGATGGTAAATATAGCTATGAATGGGTTAGACAAAAATATAATCGCCAAATCAATAGATTTAAGAAAATTTTAACAAAAGAAATGTGTTAACAAGAAAACATTAATTAAAACATTAAAAATATGACTCAATTCAACTTACAAGTTCCAATTAATCCTACAAGCCTCGGACAGGTTTCAACAAATATGCTCTATGAGTTCTTTTTGAAAAAGTTAGAGCCAAATATTTTTTTAATTGGTAATCCAGACATATCTTCTTTTGACGGGCTTCTTCCTGAAGATTTCACAAAATGGCTTCATCACTGTTGTGGCAAAGCTCAATCAGAATTTAAATCAAGCGATCCAAGTTTAAAACTTTGGCATATAAATGGTAGTTTTGAATCAGTAGGAAAAAACAATTTTCTATACTTTTTTCACGAAGTTGATCAAATGACAAAAACCGAAAAAAATATTTTAAACAACTTTGAAAAGGTTTTTTCTCCCTGTAGTTTTACTGAAAACGTTGGAAAAGAATACGGTGTAAAAAATATCTCTACCATTCCGCTTGGATACAATTCTCTTGCATTTAAACCTGTAGAAGTAGAACCTTACCAAGACAATCCTACCGTTATTGCATTAGCTGGTAAATTTGAGCACCGTAAGCGGACAGCTAAGATGATCAAATTATTGTCGGAAAATTGGGGAAATAATTCTAAGTTCAAAATACATCTACATGTCTTTAATCCTTTTTACGATCAACAAAATCCTGAGAGATGTAATGCAATAAATCTTCAGGTAATTCAAGAGGCTTGTGGTGGTAAGCTCCCAGATAATTTTGTTTTAATGGGACATTTTCCACAATTAATCGAATTAAACAAATGCTATAATATAGCAGACGTTGTGGTTGATGGCTCTGGTGGCGAAAGTTGGTCTCTGCCATCTTTTCATATGGCTGGAATCGGCAAAAAGGCAGTAGTTCACCACAATTCTGGTATAAAAGAATGGGCTAATGAAGATAATTGTTGGATTGTAAATTCTAGTGGTAAAATTTCTGCAGACGACGGAATGTTTTTTAACAGTCAGGCACCCTTTAATGCTGGAAATATTTATGACTTTGAAGAAGAAGATATGGTAAAACAAATAAAAAATGCATTAAAGTCAAAAAATAAAAAAAATAACTTGACAAATGAGTTTTCTTATGAGAAGATGGCTGATAAAATACTAGAAAATATTTTATAAGTATAGTAATAAAATTAAAAATATAAAAAAATATGAAAAATACAGCAATAAAAGGAATCAAAACAAAAAGCAAAGGTCGTTTCAATACCGTTACTATTGGAAATAAAAGTGGCGAAGAGAAATTCGTCGGTCGGATCAAGAATGTTGGCAAGTCATATGTGACTTTCGATAAATATTCTGGAGAGCGTGGAGAAGTAAAATATCACGTAAATTCAGTTAGTAAAATTTCATAGCATGAGAGGTACAAGGGCGAAAGAGTTGAGAGAAATAGCTGGCTTTTCAGTTAGCTATGATTCTGGCACAAAAAAGCTCAAAGAATATCTATCCGCTAAGAGTCGCTACAAATTATTAAAAAAAACATATAAGAAAACATAATGGCAACTAAAAAAACAGTAACTAAAAAAACAGTTTCGAAGAATACAAAGTCTGAAAAAGTAACAGCTAAGTCCTCTAAACCATCAATAAGTGCTTCTTCTATAAAAGCGAAGAAGTTAAAAGACAATGCAATTATTCCAGTTAGAGCACACAACAGCGATGCTGGTTTGGATTTATTTACTCTTGAAGCATTTGAAATTCAAAAACAGCAAAGAAAGTTAGTATCAACTGGAGTTGCAGTTCAAATACCTAAAGGTCATGTTGGTTTTATTAAAGAGAAAAGTGGTCTAGCATCTCGTGGCATTGAAATCAAGGCTGGAGTTATAGATGAAGGTTATACTGGAGAATTAAACGTAATTATGGTCTATCCCGAAGGGTTCATTAAAGATGAAAGTCAAAATAGGCTTGTTCGCAATGGAAAGATTATTTTTGAAGCTGGAGATAAAATTGCCCAATTGGTAGTTTTACCAGTAAGCTCAGCTAAGGTTATTGAAGTTAGTGAACTTGATGATAGTGATCGTGGTTCTGATGGTTTTGGTAGCTCAGGTGCTTAAAAATCAACACTTATAAAAAAATGGCAAATTATATACAAGCAATAAAATCAAAACTAATTGGTCAGCGAGATATTGAAATTAGTGACCTTGAAGTATTCTTGAATAATTCTGTAGCTATTGGCGATCACGCTGATATTGGAGTAGAAATTGAGAAAAAAATTCAAAATATTGAAGGCTTAGATTCACAAATTGACACTATTGATAGATATTTTAGTAAAAAACCTGAACAAGAAAACGAAAGTTAGATGCCTGTATACACCTATATAAACCCAGAAAATCCAAAAGACATTGTTGAGCTTGTTCAATCAATGAACGAAACTCACGAGTATGTAAAAAATGGTGTGAAATGGGAAAGAATGTGGGAAAAGCCCAAATTCAATAGAGAGGGTTCTTCTAAAATTGATGCATTCGATAAAAAGAGGTTTGTCGATAAAACTGGAAAAATGAAAGGAACCTATGGGGATGTTCTTGATTATTCCAAAGAATTAAGTGAAGAAAGAAGATCTAAAATGGGATATGACCCTGAACAAAAAAAGTTTTTTAAAAACTTTGAGAAACAAAAAGGATATAAACATCATAAAGATAGACCCAAAACACTTGAAAATGATTTTATAAGTTTTAGCGATCTTACGGATAATTAAGTTACAGCAAAGTCTTATATTATTCTCACACAAGACTTGATAAACTGTAATATATATAGCATAAATAAATTTAAAATACTCTAATTATGGAGTATCTAACACAAAAAAAACATAAATTATGGGACTAAATAGAGACACAAATAGCGGGAAATTTCTTGGCGTAACAAACGGCAAAATTTCCCTTCGCGTTCCCGAAGGAACAGACGGAGCCAAAGAGCGTAAGATCACTCAAGGCAAAAACGAAGGCAAGAGCGTGTATGAGGTTTTCTTCAATAGTGTAGATGGATACATTATTGGAGGAGAAGTCAAGCGCAAAGAAATAGGAGGATTAATTATTGAATCAATTGTCATTAAGTTTCAAGACGGTGATGAAATTTTTAACCTTAATCTTCCTTGGAACTCTTCTCTTAGAGATTCCTTTTGTAAGTCAGCTCCTAATATCGATGTTTCAAAGACTGTAGAAGTGACTATCTTCCCTTCAACACGCAAAGGTGAGGAAGGAAAACCAGTAATGATCATCGAGCAAGAAGGAGAGAGGGTTGGTTGGTATTATACAAGAGATACTCCCAATGGACTTCCTCAGCCTTCAAAGAGAACCGTAAAAGGAAAAGAGACTTGGGATTTCTCCGAGGTGGAAGACTTTTTATGGGGCAAGACAGAAGAGTTCTTTGAACAATTTGAAGGAGATGAAAAACCATCTTATCAGGAAGTTTCTGAAGACAAAGAAGAGTTTGTTGCCGTTGAAGAAGATGAATCTTCTGATGCAGACGAAGATCTTCCTTTTTAAATTAGTAAGATAATTTAATTTCAATCCCGTCAGAAATGGCGGGATTTTTTTATTGTATTTTTGTTTTATTTCGTGATACTAATGTATGTCTAAAAGAATCTTATGGGTTAGTAACTCACTCTGGCTTAAAACTGGGCTTAGCCGAAATACAAAAGCACTTTTTAAAGAATGGTATGGCAAATATGAGATAATTCATTTGTGTCAAGGCACCTTGGAGGGAGACTCAAAATTGGAAATGTATCCTTGGAAAAGTGTGCCTGCACTTTCAGCAGACCCACAGGAACAAAATAGGTACAAGCAAGACCCTCATTACGGCAGATTAGCCGCTTATGGTGCAATAAAACTAGAAAGCTTTATAAAGGAACATAAGCCAGATATCGTCTGTATATCTGATGATTTATGGGCGGCACCTTTAGATTATTACACAAACAAAGAATGGTCTAAGAAAGTTAATTTAATTTCTCATATAACTTTTGATTCTTTAGCCCTGCTTCCAGAATCTTACGAGCTTGCTAAAAATTGTCATACTTATTCTTGGTCGCCTTTTGGGGAAAAAGCTCTAAAAGATGGTCTATCAAAACAAGAAATTGAAACAAATTATAACATTGGCACCATTCCAGCGGCAATTGAGGTAGATCAGTATGAACCGATATCTGATGATGCAAAAAGAGATTTACGCAATAAGTTTGAAATTCCTCAAGATGATATTTTAATTAATTTCGTTGGTAGGAATCAATTAAGAAAAAAATTTGATACTCTTCTTAAAGCCCTTGCTTCTTATAAAAAACAATATCCGAGAAGCAAAAGGGTGCGATTGGCAATTCATACTTCTTGGACCGAAGGTTGGCCCTTAGCTAGACTTATTAAAGAAAATGGACTAGAAATGTCTGATGTTTTAACAACCTATGTTTGTCACAAGTGTAAGCAATTTGAAATCAAACCATATAATGGTGAACAACAAGATTGTAGATTTTGCAACGGTAAAAAATGTCAAGATTCCGCATCTATAGGTAATGGAGTTAGTGATGATGAAATGAAGTATATCTATGGTATAAGTGACTGTGCTCTAAGTGTTTTTACTTCTGGAGGTTTCGAATATCATTGTGCAGAAAGTTTATTAAATGCTTTGCCTTTAGCAACGATAGGTTATTCTTGTGGCTCAACATATCTAGAGTGCCCACAAGTAACAGAAATAAAATACGTAGAGACATCTGAATGTAATAGTGGTTTTATTAAAGCTGAACCTTCTGTTCAAGATTGTGTTAAGTTTATTCGCAAAATTGAACAAATGGACAAATCTAAGAGAAAAAAGATTGGGCAACAAGGCAGAGAATGGGCAATTAAAAAGTTTGATTCAAAGGTGGTTGCCAAACAATGGTCAAATATTTTTGACAGCATGTCAAAAGTAGATTATTCCAATGTTAGATTTGATGATACCAAAAATCCAAACCCGTCCTTTGCACCCAATACTTCTTTAGATAAAGAAGATTTTATAAAAAATCTTTACTCTGGCTTTTTAGATACGCAAAATCCAGACAAAGAGGGAATGAAACATTGGCTTGATAGATTATCAAATGGAGAACCTAAAGATAGCATTATTTCAATTTTTAAACAAATATCTGCTAAAGAGGTTCAAGAAAAAGAGGTAAATTTCGAAGATTCGCTTCTTAATAATGGTAAAGAAGATTTATTTTTTGTAATTAAAGAGTCTGTTGGAGACTGTATTATTTGCTTATCATTACTTCAATCATGCAGAGATTCTTATCCAGATCATAATATCAATATTGTAACGGACCCTCAATATTTCAATATATTTAAAGGTTGTGCCTTTGTTGATAATATGATACCATTTAATCCTATGCTAGAACAAGAAATGTATGTAATCGGAGCAAGTAAGGAAAAGGGCTTGGGAGTTTTTGTTATGCCTGCTGTTGACACTCAAAAGCATCTAAACTATCTTAGCAATAATCAGCCAGAAATGTTAGTTGAATCTAAGTCTTAGGAATTTTAATTAAAAGAAACATTATATTTATATGAACTTACTAGAAAGATATTCGCTCTCGACTGGATTTAAAATTAACAAGCTGGTTCCAGATGAAGATTTTTATCCAGTACCATCGAAATACATTACCATTCAAACTTCGTCTGGAATGGAGAGTAAAAACTATGATTATTATCTAGATGTTTTAGATACCATAGCTCCTAAATTAAAAGAAATGGGCTATGAAATTTTACACATTGGTCGTGATTGCAAACAATATCCACATTGTGTAAATTTGATAAATCAGCTCAATATAAATCAAACTTTTTATGTTTTGCGAAATTCTAAACTACATTTAGGAAATGATAGTTTTGCCGTTCATCTTGCAGGACTACATGATGTTCCAACCGTTGCTCTTTATGGTCCAACGACTGCCATTAATCATGGACCCCATTTTAGGAAACACGCTAAATTGATTGAATCACATAGAAACGGCAAAAACCCATCATTTTCAGCTCAAGAATCGCCCAAAACCATTAATTATATAAAACCAGAAGAAGTTATTAATGCAGTTTTTGAAAAATTAGGTATAGAACAAATTGAATCAGAAACCATTTATATTGGATCTTCTTATGGACATCAGGTAATTGAAATAGTTCCCAATGTAGCAGTTAATCCCCAATCTATTAAGGGAAAAGTTCCAGTAATAAGATGCGACTATGAACTTAACGAAGAGATGCTTTGTAAAAATTTATCACTATTTCAGGCTACAATTATTACCGATAAAGAGACTTCATTAGATTTATATCAAAAATTTAAAAGTAATATACAAGAGATCAATTTTAAGGTTGACATGAATTCTGATTTAGAGTATATTAAAAGATTGCGAAAGATTGGAATCCCAACTAAATTGTGGTCAGACGACAAAGAAAACATTAAAGACATTAGGTTTAGAGCTTTGGATATTGATAATGTTTATATGTATAAATTTGAAGATGTTGATATTGAAATTCCAGAAGGTGCTAAATATAAAAGTTACAAATATCTTTTGAGTGACGGAAAAATTTATATGAGCAAAGAAGATTGGAAAAATAATCGTCCATTAGAAGATCCAAATCAAAATGTTTTAGAAATTGCAGAAAAAAGTCTTGACTTTTTCAAAGAAATACAGCATTTTAGAATCATATCCTAATTTAAATAATAAATAATTATGCAATCATCAATATTAAAAAATCCTGAAGAATTTGAAAAGCTAAAAGAAATGCTTATTCAAGATGCCGAAAGTAGTAATATGAATGCTGGTTTTTTTGACGAAGAGCCAGAAGATTATCCTTGCTTAGTAAAAATTCGAGAACTCAATCATCACGTATTGGATTTGCAGGTTGATGAAACCGATGGTGAAACTGAACAAAACAACATCGAAGAAATGATTAACGATGGGCTCGAAGAAATGAGCGGTTATTATTATGAATTTCACTTTTTAACTCAAAAAGAAATTAAACAACTATTAGAGACTTAAAATGGCTAAAAAGAAAAAAGAATATTACGATCTTAAAAAATATATAAAAGAATCTGGAGCTGGCAATGTGATTCCTCTGGCCAATGAGATTTATGAAATTTGGCTCAAAGACAGTGGTAAAAATATTGTTGAGTTAGCTTCAACAAGAATAACAGATTCTTCTTTACCCACAAAAGAAAATATGGAAAAAACTACAAAGCAAGCAATTACTACAGCCCCAACGCGTTTGAATAAATTTGATTGGGAAAAATATTTACAAGAAAATCCTAAATTTAAATGTAAGGATGAAAATTCAGGAGTAGAGGTTTTGTTGCTTCAGTTTTTCAAAGATTTGCTTCATAAAGAAGGTTTCACCTCACTTAGGTACATTCCCCTAGGAGCCGCCGATCAAGGCTATTGCGGGCTTTCCTGCGAGATTGTATGGCAAAATGGTCAGCTAACCTCTGGCATTGCAGATACTCACTTCAACAACTGTAAGAGCTTTACAAAATATTATCTTGCGGCAATGAGTGAAAATCGGTCTTTGATTCGTGCTGTAAAAGCTTACTTCAACATACCTTATCTTGGTAAAGATGAAATCGGTGACGCTCCAAAAGAAGATGAGCCCAAACGTTCGGGCGATGCTCCAACTGGACCCGATGTAACTCTAAAGAACAAGGTTAAATCCATTCTTAAAATTTCAGAGTTTGACAGTTTTAAAACTTTTCTGCGCAATCAGGTCAAAGAAGACAAAAAGAGTGCTTGGCTTAAAGAGGATGAATATTCTGACTGGGCGAATTATTCCGATTGGCATGAAATCAATAAGAAAAAAATACTTGAGCTAGTTGGGTTAATTAATGAATATAAGAAATGATAATAGATGTCATAAATTTAAGTTGTTTAAGCTTTTTAGTGCTTTGTGCCTTTTTCTTAACAGACTTTAAGGTACATGTAGTAAATACTGTTTTTAGACAAAATTTTGATAGCGTAGACCAAGCTGAAAATTATATTTTTCTTCACAAGGATATTAGAATATTGTGGTCTGACTTTACATTATCTGGACTAATAAGATGTCCCATTTGCTTTAATGTTTGGACATCTTTTTTTGTTAGCTTGATAGGACTCAATATGAAATATTTCCCAATAATATTTTTTATCTCAATTGTAAGTTTCCAATTATTCAATAGAAAATGAAAAACAAAATAACAAACATCACGATAATTTTATTAATTGCAATTTCTTTTGTTGTTGCTTGTTTCAATACAACCAACGGAATCTTTTTTGCAGTATTTACAAACACAATATTAAACTACATTAGTTTTTTAAGACAAAAATCAACGAACAACAAAGTAAAGAAACGAAAAGTTTTAACTGTTGATGAATTTAGAAAAAAAACATTTTAGCAATGGACGAAATAGAAAATAAAATTGACATAGTATTAAAAATGCTTTTGAGTGATTGTGCATATCAATATCAGAAACATAAACACGAAACAGAAGAAAAAGTCGTTAATGCTATTGTAAGTCGTAGAAAAGCCTTAGAAGAGGTTCACAAAATAATTTATAATAAAACTATAGATCTATTGTAATGGCTAATTGGAAACAGAGAGAACGCAAAGAAGGCGAAATCGTTGATAGGCAGAATAAACGAATAAACAGTTGTTGTACGCAATCTGCCTCGTATGGTTCAATGACATTTTGGAAGAATAAGGACTTTTGGAAAACAATGTTGATGTATTTTGCTGGAGGTTTGTTTCTAGTATTAATGTCAATGGGTTTAGCAAAAACAACTGATTAGAATCATGATAATAGGAAAGTACGTTTTAGATATAACTGAATTTGAATGGCTACCTTGGTATAGAGCAGAATTTGAATTTGAAGACGAACTTGAAGAAAGAGGATATGCTTACGTTTATCGCGGATGGTTATGGTTTGTTTTATCGCATAAAGTAGGTTTTGGTTGGGAAGAGTCTCAACAAAAATAAATTAAAAAATATGTACGAATATAAAGCAATAGTAGTTAAGGTTATCGATGGTGATACTGTCGATGTAGATATAGATTTAGGATTTAATGTATGGCTTAAAAAACAACGCATTCGTCTTTATGGTATAGATACTCCAGAGAGCAGAACTAGGGATAAGGTTGAAAAAATATTTGGCAATTTGGCTAAGTCTAAAGTTTTAGATTTTTGTCCTATCGGTTCTAGTATTGTGCTTCAAACAAAGACTGATGGTAGTAGGGGCAAATATGGTAGAATTTTAGGTGAATTGGTTACACTAGATGGCACCAACGTTAATACATTTCTTGTAAAAAACAATTACGCTGTAACTTACTTTGGCAAATCTAAAAATGAGATAGCTGATGAACAATTGGCTAATAGAAAAGTTATTATAGATAGAAAAGAAGTTACCTTATAAAGTGGAAAAGGTTGTATTAGTTACTGGTGGATTTGATCCATTGCATTCTGGCCACCTTGCTTATTTAAAATATGCAAGTAAACTTGGCGATAAACTTATTGTCGGAATAAATTCTGATGATTGGCTTTGTCGCAAGAAGGGCAAAAACTTTTTACCAGAAAAAGAACGACACGAAATATTATCTGCGATTAGGTATGTTGATGGTTGTATTTTATTTAACGATCAAGATGATACAGCAATTGAAGCAATAAAAAATGTTAAAATGTTGTTTCCATTTGCTCAAATAATTTTTGCTAATGGTGGTGATAGGACAAGTGAAAACATTCCTGAAATGATTTTTGATGATGTCGATTTTATTTTTGGAGTCGGTGGGGAAGACAAAAAAAATAGTAGTAGTTGGATTTTAAGAAAATATGAACAAACTTAAAGTATTGGTATTTGGACTTCCCGGAAGTGGAAAATCAACATTGGCAGAAGAGCTTTCTAAACTATTAAATGGAGTTTGGCTTAATGCCGACGAAATACGTAAAGAATACAACGACTGGGACTTCTCAATGGAAGGCAGAATACGACAAGCCAATCGTATGAAATATTTATCCGACGGAATAGTAAAGGCAAATAAGATAGCTGTAGCAGATTTTGTTTGTCCCACTGAGGAAGCTCGTAAACATTTTAATGCTGATTTCAGTATATGGATGAATACCATAAATGAGGGTAGATATGAAGATACAAACAGAATATTTGAAATACCTAGCAACTATGATTATAAAGTAACGGAGTGGCTAGATAATAACGCTTATAAAATATTAACTGAAATTAATAATGTTTGATTATAAAAAACCTACAGTGCAGATGCTGGGTCGCTGGCAACCTTGGCATAAAGGGCACACAGAGCTGTTTAAAAGGGCTTTATCTAAGACTGGGCAAGTTTGTATCATGATAAGGCTTGCGGAAGAAAATGATAACAATCCGTTCGATCCTCTTACGGTTACGAACAATATTAAAAAGGGCCTGTCAGAAGAGGGTTATACTTTTAATAAGGAATATATTATTGTTGTTGTACCGAATATTGTAGATATCAGCTACGGTAGAGGAGTCGGCTATACTTTTACAGAGCATGATTTAGGCAAAGATATTCATAGCATTAGTGCGACGAAAATAAGACAAACTCTAAAAGAAGAGGGAAAGTTATAAAGTTGCATCCTCCACAACTGTTAGACCTCCATATTTGGTAGATCCATCTCCACCATTTGCTATGTCTATATAGCTTGAAAGTGCTCCTACGGGAACATTAATGCTTGTGGTTCCTATATCTGTAAAAAGAGCAGATGATAATATTTGTGGGGCTGATGTAGGAAGAAAGTTAATTGTAGTTAGATTAGGATTTGCAAAGAACGGTTGTCGTACTGTCGGTACTCCAGTACCAATCGTAATACTAGTTAAGTCTGTGCAGTTTACGACTATCTCTCTTATTTCTGAGGTTACGCTATTAGGTATGATCAGGCTAGTTAGACTGGAGCAGCCTGTGAATACACCAGTTCCGAGATAAGTTATGTTACTAGGAATCGTAATGCTTGTCAGACTTATACAATCGCGAAACATGCCACTTTCGAGTCTAGTTATGCCGCTACCAAGCGTAACACTAACCAAAGATCGGCAATCTGTAAAGACAGCACCACGCGCAATTGAGCCACTCGTCGTGGTAAATGTCCCAAGCTCAGTAACGCTGTCGGGGATGGTAATACTGGTTAGGCCAGGGCAGTTATCGAATGCATAAAGTCCAATCTCAGTCACACTGTTTGGAATCGTAATGCTGATCAAGCTATTGCACTGACGGAATGCACCCTTTATAATCTTGGTCACGCTACTGGGAATTATAACACTGCTCAGGAAACTGCAATTATTAAATGCATCCTCTCCAATTACAGTAACAGGTAAAGTGCTTGCTGATTGCGCTGTATCTAAATGGGTGCTAGGAATAGTTAAAGCTCCAGCAGCTGTTCTAAGACAATCAGTTATAGTATATGCTGTTCCATCATCGTTTAAGGTAAAGGTTATGTCAGACACCCCAGCTACTGATACAACTTCTAGACCTCCATATGTTGTAGATCCATCTCCACCACCATTTGCTGTACTTACATAACTGGGAATTGCTCCTTCTGGTACGGTCAATACTGTAGTACTTCTAACGTCAGAACTGGATCTATTATAAATAGATAAGCTTTGATATGTACTTGCTTTCGGTATAAAAAAGAATTGGTCAAACGGAGATTGTGTTGTTGAAGCTGGGAATCTAGAGTCAACTGGTACAAAATCAACAACTGGAGCAGAATCCCCAAGGAATACGATTGACAACAGAGAGCCACATGCTTTGAATGCAAGACTACTTAAATTAGTCAAAGTGGCAGGAATTGTAATGGACGTAAAGAACCTCTGATTTATGAATGCCTCCTCTCCAATGGAGGTCAAACTATTAGATAGTGTGATACTTGTTAAACCAAACCCTGTATAGGTTGAGGAAAATTGCTGGTTCAAGTAAAATGCTCGTTTTTCAATAGAAGTTACACTATCAGGAATCACAATGGCGCTAAGTAATGGGCAATTTGTAAATGCATTCTCGCCAATCGAGGTCACGCTGTTTCCAATCGTAATACTGTCTAGCTTACGACAATTCAGGAACAGCATATTGGAAACCCTTAAAAAAGAACTATTATTAGATAACGTGGCACTCTCCAAATTAGAGCAGTCTTGAAATGCCCTTTCTCCAATTGAGGTGACACTGTCGGGAATGGTAATGCTGGTTAGACTATCGCAGTTACGAAAAGCTTCTTCTCCAATCGAGGTCACGCTGTTTCCAATCGTAATGCTAGTTAGCTTATAGCAGATTTCGAATGCAAAATCTCCAATCGAGGTAACACTGTCTGGGATGTTAATGCTTGTCAGGCTGGTGCAATAACGGAATCCATCATCTCCAATTGCGGTCACGCTGTTTCCAAGCGTAATACTGGTCATTCCGCAGCCTCGGAATGCAGATTTTCCAATATCAGTAACACTATCTGGAATCGTAATAGTGGTAATGTCATAGCAATAACGGAATGCATCATCTCCAATTGCGGTCACGGGCAAAGTGCTTGATGATTGCGCTAAATCTAAATGAGTACTGGGAACTACTATATCTCCGACAGCTGTTTGCGGACAGTTAGACATGGAATATGCTGTTCCAGCATCGTTTAAAGTAAATTCAAGGGAAGATGAAATGCTCAGTTCTACTATTGTTAAGCCTGCATATAAGGTTCCATCGCCTGCCGTTTGATAGCTCGCTGTAGCACCAACTGGGATTATGATTTCTGTGGTTAAAACATTCTTAAAAACCTCTTCTTGAATACCTACTGGTAGTATGTTTGAAACTGGAGCAGATGTTGCCTTAGATATTATAGAACTCAGACTAGTGCAGCCCATGAATGCTTGTGCATTTATTGTTGTTACGCTATCAGGGATTCTTATAGCAGTCAAGGCTGTGCAATTTTTAAATGCTCTACTTTGAATTGAGATCAAGGTACTGGGAAGAATTATTTGTTCTATTTTGCTACATCCAAAGAATGCATAACTTTCAATAGAAGTCAGGTTACTAGGAATCTCTATGTTAAGCATATTTATGCAGTTTCTAAACGAAGCTTCCCCAATTGCGGTCACACTGTCTGGAATTGTAACGGTGGTAAGTTCACTACATTCATTGAATAATTTACATTCAATTTCAGTCACTCCATCTGGGATAGTAATTTGTCTCAACCCGCTTCTTTCAAATGTATGAGATCCAATTTTTGTTACGTATTCGCAAATATCAATGCTGACTAATCCAGAACAATTTTCGAATACCTTAGCTCCAATTGAAGTTATGTTATCAGGAATCAAAACAGATTGTATTGAAGTACATCCTTGAAACGTACCATCTTCAATCGAGGTTATTCCTGAGATTATCTCATTAATTAGAGACAAACTTATACATCCTTTAAATGCAAAACCTCTGACTCTAGTCACACTAGTGGGAATTGTAATATTATTTAAGTTTAAGCAATTAAAGAATGCGTATAGTGGAATGGTTGTTATACCTTCAGCTATATCTACTGTTTCTAGACTAATACAGTCTTGAAAAGCAGCAACACCCATTGAAGTTATACTACTAGGAATCGTAACGCTTGTTAATTGATTACATCCAAAAAATGCACCAAACTCAATCGAAGTAACTGGTAAACTATCGTAGGTATCAGGAATATCTAAAGATCCTACATATCCCACTCCACAACTAATTAATGTGTAAGCCGTACCATCTTCATTTAGTTCAAAGAGTAACTCAGATCCATCTCTAAAATATCTTGTACTATCATAATTAGATTCAACCCCCTTTATAGTTGCAAAATATTTAGAACGATCAGGTGCGGTTTTAAAAATTAGATCTGCCATATTTGGGTAGTGTACTATACATTCCCCATTTACAGCTGCAGATACAAGATATCGCATATTTGTTTCTGCATTAAACTTGTGATATACATTTTCTACTGGGTCATAAGCTAGTGGTGATAGGGCAGCAGACGGCGGAAATATAGCCATTTCTTTTAATTCTCCGCTCACGTTTAATGCTAATGTAGATGCACCGCCGAACCAATTATTGTTTTCAGGTGTAATTAAAGCTGTAGAATCAGAGGACTGAAAATCTTCAAAATCAAAATTTAAAGTTTTTTGAGTTCTAGTTATAGGATTAAATGCCAAAATAGTATTTCCCCTGCTTGGCGGGAAAACTGCAAAATTTCCAACTTTAGTTGGGCTGCCAAATCTTGCGGTAAACGATCCCGCTCTTTGAGCAGATGTTGCTTCTTTTAGAGGTAATTCTTCCGTATGTGTATACAATTCATTTGTGGTCGGATTATAACAAACTACGTTTCCAGTTAGTCCAGCCATCACCGCCCAGTCCCCAACAACAGCTGGTCCTGCAAAGAAGTACGGGGCAAGTGCACCATCATCTGCACTTATTCGGGGCTGACCGTGTGTCACTTGTCGGACAGATTGAGTAATTGGATTGACCGCCATAATTTGGGGCGAATTTTGTGGAGCGTAAACCGCAAAGTCCCCTACTGTCGCAACACCTGCAAATGGATTAGGACTAGACAGCGGATCGTAATTGCCAGTATACTGCAATTCAAAACCCTCTTCTGTTGTTGGGTTAAAACAATGAGCTATAAGCTTCGTAGAACCATAATCCTCTACCTCAAAAACTGCAAAGTCTCCAACTCCAGCAACGCCACCAAGCCCCTTATTAAAACTTAAAGGGTGTTGTTTAAGAATGTCATTTTTCGGGTCGTAAAATGTAGCAGTATCTGGGCCGCCATTAAGTATATCTTGCATTCCCATAGCAACTAAATTTCCAACCGCACCTATTCCTGCATAACAAGTCCCAGTTAAAGTTTGCGACTGCGTTTGATATATTTTTAAATATGGGTTATAAGAAGGTATAATAGATATACCACTTTCTGAATCATATTCTGGTGCAAAAACCGCCCAGTCCCCTACAGTTGCATTTGTATTCACGCTCATTTTTTATATTTTTTTAAATTTTTATAGTTTAATCGATTAATTATTTTTTACCCTTATACATATACTATTTGTAGGCTTCCATAAAATACGCCACCCTCATCAATATTAGTTACTCCTACCTGCATATTAACAAATCTGGTTCCAACATCTGCAAATACTGAAGTCTCTCTTTGGTCGACTTCATAACCTGCATTAACGGTCTTTAATAGAGAAGGAGCCCTTAAACCGAGGATTGTGATTGTTGCTAGGCTAATGCAGTTTCGGAATGCACTTTGTTTAATAGAGCTCACACTGTCAGGAATGGTAATGCTAGTCAGGCTACTGCAACCAGCGAATGCACTTTCGTTAATTTGTCTCAAATTATCAGGTAACGTAATATTGTCCAGGCTAGTGCAATTAGAGAATGCGGATTGGTCAATCGTGGTCACACTGTTGCCAATCGTGACGCTAGTAAGACTTGTGCAAGTATTGAATGCCAATCTTCCAATCAAGGTCACGCTGTCGGGAATCGTGACACTGGTCAGGCTAGTGCAATTAGAGAATGTACCAGCTTGAATCGTCCTCACGCCATCGGGAATATTAATACTGGTCAAGCTACTGCAACCAGCGAATACACTTGCAGCGGTTAGGAGTGATCTACCAATTGTGACCACACTGTCAGGGAGTGTAATGCTGGCTAGGCTAGTGCACTTCAAGAATGCCCGATCGTCAATCAGGGTCACACTGTTCCCAATCGTGATGTTGCTTAGGCTAGTGCAGTTTGCGAATGCCAGCTTTCCAATTGAAGTCACATTATTGGAGATTGTTATGTTATCTAAACTTGAACATTCCCAGAATGTAAAATCTCGAATATAGGTAACACCGTCGGGGATGTTAACGCTGGTCAGTCCAGAGGCTTGATAGAATGCACCATCCCTAATCTCGGTCACGCTATCGGGGATCGTAACACTAGTTATATTAGTGCAGAGATAGAACGCAATATTTGAAAGTTCGGTCACTGGTAAGCCATTGAAGGTACTGGGAATTGTTATTGATCCCACAGCAATAGGATCGCAACGATGCATAATATACCCAGTGCCAGTGCTATTTAACAAAAATGTTAAAGAATTTAACGATGCTTGTACCTGAACCTCTAATCCTCCATACTTACTTACACCATCTCCACCCTTAGCTTTGGATATATAGCTTTCATAAATGGGGATGCCAGCACTGTCGACTCCATCTGGCACTTGAACAATTATTGATGGATTATCAGGATTTTCTACAGAACCGAACGCACTAATAAGAACTCCATTAATAAATTGTTCACCATCTGGCAAAGTTTTCAAATTTGGAGCTTCTGTACCCAAGAAGATGAGTGCAGTGGCACTATCTAAATTTGCGAATGCCGAGAAATCAATCTGATTTACAGTGCTAGGAATAGTAATGCTGGTTATACTTCTGCAGCCATTGAATGCACCAGCTCTAATCCGGGTCACACCTTCGGGAATCGTAATGCTGGTTAGGCTACCGCAACCATTGAATGTACTAACATTAATCCGGGTCACACCGTCAGGAATGATAATACTGGTTAGGCTATCGCAGCTACTGAAAGCATGATCACCAATTAATGTCACGCTATCGGGAATGATAATACTGGTTAGGCTATCGCAGCTACTGAAAGCATGATCACCAATTAAAAAAACACTGTCGGGGATGGTAATGCTGGCTAGGTTTGTGCAGTTTTTAAACACACCATCTCTAATCTGGGTCATGCTATCGGGGACCGTAATGCTTGTCAGACTGGTGCAATTTCTGAATGCAAAATCTCCAATCGAGGTAACACTGTCGGGAATCGTAACGCTTGTTAGGCCAGAACATCCACCGAATGCAGAGTCGCCAATCGAAGTCACGTTGTTGGGGATCGTAATGCTGGTCAGGCCAGCGCAGTTTAGGAATGCACTACCTTCAATCGAGGTCAGGCTGTTAGGAAGGGTAACGCTAGTTATATTAGAACAGTTTAAGAATGCGGCTACCCCAATCACAGTAACAGGTAAAGTGCTTGCTGATTGCGTCGTATCTAAATGAGTGCTATAAATTACTACATCACCAACTAAATTTGTAGAACATTTCTTCACAATATACTCTGTTCCATCCCCATTTAGTTCAAAGATAATATCCGCAGTTGTCTGTGGATTTCCTACGACCTCGCTATCTGAATCTTCATTTTTTACTAGGATTGACTCACATTCAGCATCGATATCCAAAGAGAATGGGAATGTATCGGGTGTGTATGTACCTGTTGTTGTGTCAAAAAGGAAATTAGATCCACCCCTAATATCAGTATTAAAAGGAAAGATATGAATATCAGAAAGTTTAGTTCCTAAAAATATTTTTTTATCTGTTGTAATCGCGTCTATAAACAAACTTGTATCAAAAACAACTGTAGGAATAACAAGATTTTTGCCCTTAGATACACTTGTTACTTCATCAGAGAAATCAATCTGCCATCCTACATTTAAATTTCCAATATCTATAGATGGATTATAGTAAGAACCCCCAGAATATCCAACATTACCTCCGCTAAATTCAATTGTATAACCCGCTCCATCAATAAAACCCAAATGATTATTTGTTTTTAATAAGCTTCGATCAAAATGTATACCAGAGTCAAAAACTCCATTACTAGTTAATATTCTTGGTCTATCAGCTATATCTGGAACATAATTATTTTTATTTAAAGACTGGTCTTTCCACTCGGTGACAAAAACCTCCCCGCTTTTTGCAAACTGTTGTATATTTGCAACATTGATATAATTATTATAAAAATAAATATCTTTAGTTTCGCCATCAAAAGCCCTTTGCACAGTCATGATACATCCAGTAAAGGCTGGGTTTACTTTGTAAAAGGATAATAATAAATTAGCTACATTAAAGTTATAAGGAAAATCTGCGGTTTTTCCTGAAACTGAAAATACTGGGCTTTCTTCTATACACGCACCATCTTCCTTCACACTTAAATTTCCAGTTATATAAAAGCCCGATCCACTAGTTTCAGGAAGTATTCCACTAACTATTTCTCCAACAGTGTCTGGTCCAAATAAGTTTTCAAAACCAGTAATAAATGTATCATATTCTTTTTCAAAATTATAAACGCCTCTTTTAACATTTCCAGAGAAATTTTGATCAAATATACCAGTTTCTACAATAAATCCAGCAAATCCACTTCCAATTAAATCATAAAATCCAGTGATTTCTCCACTAAACGCCAAAAATTTATTTTTAAGTGTTGTATTATATGCACTCGGTGGAAGATTTATTTCACCCGATGGTAAGTGATCAAGTGGATCAAATCCAATTTGACCTACACCAGTTCTAATCATTCCAGTAAGTTCCTGTTCGTTAAAAGTTCCAGTACCGGTAATGTTATTGACTATACCTGAAATTACACTTGTTCCAAAAGGAACGAAACCAGAAAAGCGAGTATCTTTAATTCCTGCCAAATTTATGTCAGTATCAACAAATCCTTTTCCTAAACCAGTTAAAACCAATTCAAAATCATTAATTATTTGTCCAGTAGCATTAGTAAAACCAGTTAAAAACCCTGACCCTAAACCAGTTTGCAAAAGCCCAGAAGCGTCTAAACCAGAAACCAAACCAGTCTTAAAAATAGGAACTGCATTCGTTCCGCTAACAAAAGTATCCTCGGTACTAACGAAATCTCTAGTAAAATCTTTATCTCTAAATATTTCGCCAGTTTCTCCAGAAAGATGCCCAAGAGTAACACTTATTTCTGCACCATCATAATTAGCAAAAAAGCTCGTAACAACAATAGAACCAGTTTCTCCATCAAAATCATTAATAAAAGTCAGTAAATCTAAATAAGAACTATCCCTTATAACGGTAGGTAAATTTCCTCCAGTCAAATTATAATCAAAATTTATTTCACCAAAATTCGTATGAAATAATAAACTAGCTACTCCGCTTAAAGTTTCTGATTCTGTTGGTGTTAAAAGAAATTTTGCTCCACCTGTAATGCCTGATCCTGTTACTTGTTGAAAAGTATCTATAGCAAAAACTGCTGGAATATCTGAATTAATTAATTCTCCGCTAAATACCGTAAAAGAAAGATCGGGATTACTATTATTTATAAATCCTGTTAACGTTTCACCAAATACTAACTTATCAGAGCTTGTAGTGATTGAATGAGAGGGGACTTGTCCAAAAAAATTAAAACCAATATTTTCTGCTTCTTCATTGATAGCAAAAATTCCAGATATTTTTCCAGACGGCACGGTTTCTCCTACAACCTTTGGAATTCCGTTTATAAAATATTCGTGTTGATGATTCTTTAAATTTCCAGAAATAATGAAATTATCATTATTAGAATAACTATCTACAAAGCCTGTATTTCTATCAAAAATTTTACCACTAAGAAACCTATAGTCTATATTATATTCCCCAGTTAAACCAACATGAATATCCGAAAATTTACTTTTGGTTTGAACGGTAAAAGCATAACTAAAATCACCAGTTTGATCTGCAATGCTTCTAAAATTTTTGCCACTTAATATCATTAATTTATTAGCCCTTTTACAGATTGAGTATAATTTAAATGACTATTAGTTCTTCTTTGTAATATATCTATTAGTCTTCTTGTTACATCTATAGGAATTGGTTGCATAATTTTATTACCAAAAACATAACTTGAAGTGACTCCATCTGATGACAAATTGATATTAAAAGATTCTAAACCCTTAGTGATTATTTCTGGATCAGATAATTTTTCAGAAATTCCAACAATAGATACTCTTATATTTTTACGCGGATCTGTAAGGTTGTATGATAAGTTCTGGTTAAAGTCTTCATGTAATTTTTCTAGTAATTCGTCACTAGGTCTACATGTTTGAGTAGCCAAGCCTTCTCTATAAAATAAATTCAAGTCGTCGATAGGAATTTGATATAAATTCACGTTAAATTTAGCAAAACTACTGTCAAACTTTTCTATATTATCTTGAATCATGTGTTCTACTTTAGGAATAAAAACTTCGACTCTTTTTTGATATTCTAAAATAGACCTATAACTTCTAGGCTCAAAAGTTTCTATACTAGGAATAAAAATTCTTCTACCTGATGGCACTGCAAATCCGTGCGGTGGGGCAAAAATTTTGAATCCATTTATATCTAGTCTTGTAGTAATTGATGACTGTAAACCTAATTTTTCAATACATTCACCATTTACACATTCATATTCAGAAAAGGTTTCTCCATCAAAGCTTTCAAAAGATTCGCAGCTTTCGTTGCTGGTACAAGCATTTTTGTCTTGACATATGCCGTTCACACAATTATCCCCCTGTATTTCCCTTCGAACAGCTCTAAAATGAGTAGAATTGGGCACCAAATCGCTCATCTTTGCCTCTAGCTTTGCAAGTCTTTCTGGATTTTTTTCTCCTTCAAAACATTCTTTGTCATTTTCGCAGTCTCCGTAACAACCAGAGGATACATCTCTACCTCTACTGTCTGTAGCATTTACTTTTATTGATGGATGAATTATGTCTCTTTCAATATCAAATCCATCACTAAAATCATCTGGATAAAAAGCAAACATTTTAACATTTGCATCATTAACATGTTCTGGAGCAAATTTTGCTATAAAGGTACTAAGAGTTACTGGGTCTAAAGGTATTATCTGCATTCTTTTTCTTTCATAAATGCTTATAAATTTCTTTATATCATTTGTAGCACCCTCTTCTGGAAAAAATGTGTTTCCAGTTTTCTGTATTATTATTCCCTCATCAAAAGGGTCTTGCCCATCTTGTAATATTGTAATCTTTTCTTTGCCTTTAAGTCTGTCTTGCAATTGTCCGATTTTTGATCCCTTGCTGTGACCAAAAGAAAATAGGGGACTTTCTAAAAATTTTGAAGTGTCTCCGTCATTGTAATTATAAAATTCTCCTCCTCCTTTTATAGTAATATTTTTTCTGCTATAATCTTTTCGTCCGTATTTGTCATATCCACAAACATTTATATTATCTTGAGGGTGTATTTCTGTTGCAAAATATTTTCCTATAAACTCATTACCTAATCTTTTTTCATTGTCTATAATCTTTTCCAACATTTCCTCTTTTCTAGAAGCTAATACGAAGTATCCCCTACTAAACGATTCAACAGTAAATGTATCGCGTGATTTATCTGGATCTTCTGGATCAAATTTAAGATCAATACCCCCAAAAAGCGGAACTTGACTAAAAAAATCTAATTCTTCTGCGCTAGGATTCCACGCATCTTTAATCAAATTACACGCTTTATTATTTAAGTCTGGTATCACGCCTTCCATTCCACCATTAAACTCGGTGCCCCTGTTATGATATATCTCTGGTTCTTCACCGTCAATACCAGTAGGAAAAAAGAACGCCAATAGTTTCATTTCACCAAGCTGAAGTATTCCTCTATTTCTTGCTATTTCGCATAGATCTTCTTCATTTAATTCGTCTATTCCTTCTGATTCGGTTATACCTTTAGATCTTTCGCCCAGTCCACCCTGGCGCTCTACTGGCAATGAAAATTCAGGCGCTTCTTCTCCACTAGATGAGCTTGTTGTATCGGGTGGTCCTACGTATTGTAGGCACGTAATCCCAGGTCTACCCCCGTCTGCTCCATAAATGTATCCATACCAAAATTGCTCTCGTATAGCCGTACTATATTTAGTAAGAGCGACCGAAACTTCCAAATCTTCAAAAGATACAAAGTCGTTACCTTTAACTTGTCTACCGAGAAGAGCATCATCCGTATCATTATATAAGTCTGTTAAGTGCATGGGCTTTAAATCTAACTTAACACTTGTAGAACAATCGTAAATTTTTCTTTCTCCGCCCTGTTTATAAAGAGATATAGTTCCAATATTTTGAGTATTTTCGACACTTTGTGTTTCTTCAAAACTTATAATATCTTCTTGTTCCAACTCTTTTTTACCAATAATATCTGTTTCAACACTGGTGTCCGCAAATTTAAGAGTAGGCTCGTCACCAAGATTCTCTACATAAAAGTTAAAAGAAAAGTCTGCCCCCCATCTTTTTAAAACTTCCCTTAAAGTTCCTTCGTAATCTGCAAAATATAGTTCATTTATTTCTGGTATACCTTCTGGATCTAATACTATATTTATCTTTGATTTTTCAAAAAACTCGGTAATTGCATCAATTAATGCCTTAAAGTTATATCTAACTTCAAAAATTTCACTACACTCTAAATCTAAACATCTTTGACGATCTAAACTTCCATCATATTTATCTTCTGGGCAAGTTGGACATGGGTCACATCCGTCTACTTTAAATATATCTTCGTCAAGATTTAGATATCCATCTCGATTTGTATCACAAGGATGAAATTCTCTGCCCAATATAATTAAAGGTGTAATTTCCTCCTGTTCATTAAGCTGAATATGATACATTGGTCTTAGGTCTCCTTCTTCACCACCTCCTTCAGCGCCTATACCATTTAATGAAAGCATTGTATCTTCTTTACTATAGCTTTTTAGTCTTTCACCCCCCTTTGGTTCAGATCTTGGTATAATTCCATGTTTTTTGTGTAATCCAATAAAAATTTTGTCAAAATTCATAGTAATGTCAAAGAAAGTTAATTCCAATACTTTACCCGATTTGTTTACACTTGTACGCGTCTTAACCAAGCTATATTGCCCAAACAACGTTTCTCCTATAGTTATTTCGTAAAGTTCTTTAATAGATCTGGCATCTAAATCTGGAATATCATATTCACCTGTTTCATTGACAACGTTTATAGTGAAGGCAGATGGTGAATCTGAAAAATTATTTGTAAATGAAGCGTTATATATTTTACCTCCAAATATCTCACTTGCTCCATCAATTTGTATTGATTCTGCTTTTATTTCTTTCATTATTATATTATATTATATTATACACTATTATTTTTTCAATCAAAGCTATTCTAAGGATAAGTTATCAGTGCTTTGAGTTAAGACATTGTTACCATCTTGTAACAAGATATTGTTGCCCAAAATGTTTTTATCAAAAAATTCGTTTATAGCCCCAAAAGAATCTCCTTTTACTTCGAATATCCCAGATCTTAACCTTTTGTTATTTGCTGTCTCTAAATACTCAGAACCATGTAACATTTTTTCCCCATTTGAGAATACCATTGAGCTTTTTTCAAAAAATTTATTAAAACTTAAATAATGATTATCTCCGCTATTAATTTGAAAATTATCATTAAATTCCATAGCCTTGAATTCTTCGGCTGACAACCCTACAAGATTACTAAAATTGCTTTGTAATCCTCCACCTGCATTTCTCCAAGGATATTTTGTATCATCAGTGTGTACAGTATTTTCTAGACCTGGAACAGCGGATATAGTTTGAATCCATTTTGAATTATCCCAAGAAATAACATATATAACACTATTATCTTCAGTATCCCATACAATCTTATTATTTACAATACTGCCTACAGTATTATATGTTAGCCCGCCAAAAACAAAACTAGTAACACCGTCATCGGCAATTTCTGATAGAGTATGATTCGATCCAGAACCAGTTAAGATTGTGTGTAAAGTATTTTTTTCTCCAGTAAATAACAATGAAGTTTCTCCTGATAAAGTGTATGTATCGCTAACGTTTCTAATTTTTAATACAGATAAATTTCCGTAAGTAAAAGCGCCAGAAGAATTTAATCCATGTCCAGTAATTTTATTATTATCCCTTATATCATAATTTTCTCCTGATACCTGTAGATGTCCGCTATAGAATGCAAAAAAGTTATTGTCTAAATCTTTTTGTGGAATGTTAAAAAACCTTTTAGTATTATTATATTCTACTAGATTATTTAAATTTAGATCTCCAGAAGAAACTAAAGACTGATTTAAAGCATTAGGACGCATATATTTATTAATAAAAATCGAGTCAAATCCGTATTGATCAACATAACCACTATCAATATGAAATCCACAAGATTGATCAATAATATCATGCACGGACACTTCTTTTAAAGTTCCAGTTTCAATCGTGGTAGAATCAATACCACTCACAAGACCGCTTAAAGGTATAAAGTTAAAACCACTTACAATTCCAGTCCCACTTTCAAATGAAAATATGGGTTCAACATTTCCGCACTCGTTTAGACAGTTGTATTGAAATATTAGATTTACAAAGTCTCCAGTGCTTAAAGTTACTTGGCTTTCAAAACCAGTAAGTAATTGTCTAGTTACAAAGATAGAGCCGCTTGTGTTATTATTTGTTACAGAAGATGTTGACTCGGTAAAATTACCGCTATATTCAATGAAAAAGTTTCCTTTTTTTACGCCAATTTTGTTTCCGCTTCCATAAAGTGGCTCTCTATTTCCACAAAGATCATTAATGTGTCCAGTTTTTATTATATTACTATTAAAAGGTATGGTTTCTTTCAAAACGGAAAATCTTCCAGAAATATCGGCAGATTCTTCAAAAATATTTCTAATTCCAGATTCAACAAATCCAGTTGTGGTAACACGTTTTCCAGTTAAATCAATAAAGCCCAAAGAACTTTGATCCACAGTAAGAACTCCAGAAAATACGCTATTTAATTTAGTATTATTTATTTTTTTATTAAAATAAACAAAATTATCTATTATACCGCTAAAACTTGATTCTAATATTTGTTCATTTGGTGTTCCGCCAATAAACCAATTTTCACCATGAGAAACTCCATCCATCCTAAAACTTTCGAAATCAAATTTCTTTTTATCAAAATTATATCTACCTATATTAAAGTTTGATGCATTTTTACTTAAAAATAGTCCATTATAGCTAGCATAATTCAATTCTGAAACAAATACTCCAGAAGGCGACTCAAGATAAAAGTTATGAGTATCATTAAAGCCTATATTAAAACCTTTGTCGCCTGATAAACTGCTAAAAATAAGACCATTATTAGTTCCAGACTTATTTGTAGTAATTAGAAAAGTCCAGTTTGAAGCGCCAGATAAATTACTTCCATCAAAAACTTTTAAATAACTTGCTTCTCCAGGAGAAGATTTATTAAGATTACCGCTACCTTCTTCGTCGTAAAATCCAGAAAAATTTTCGCCAATAGCGTTGGAATTATATTGTGTTATTTCTGAATTTTTATTGTAAACTATGGGTCTTTCAGTATTCCCTGCCATAAAGAAGCCACCAACAGGTACTTCTTCAAGATTTCCAGTGTCAAAATCATAATATATATCGATATCCGACAAATTATTACCTTTGCTCCTATAAAACTCCAAAAAATCCTTTGCCATACGACATTATTACACATTTTATCTATGGTTAAGAAATTTCTCTTTTCGTTAAAAAAACTGTAATATTCCCTTATGAGAAGGATTATTAGGGATAAAGGGGTGCAAACAGATGTTAATGAAATTGTAAATATTTTTTTTGGACTTAAAGAAGGAGAATTACCAGAAAAGTTCAAAGATCTTCATAAACAATACATTAAAGAATTAGGTATTCAGGGTGGTTGCTCTAGTTGCAGAAAACATGCAATTCAGAAGCGATATAAAAACAATATATTACAACATATTTAAATGTCAGATTATTATACATCAACTGGAAGATATGACCTATCTACTGGAGATATTTTGGATGTAGAAACCAATCTGCCTTTATCAAACTTTGATCTTCCAGATTTTTTCAATATTGGCAATAGGGTTTCTAGTAATCTTTTGTACGATTTAGAAACTAACGTTGGTAGCTATTATATTGATCCTGTTAATAAATTTTATCCAGAAGATCCACCTTCTGAAAGTTTAGAATTTAGAAAAGAAGAAATTGGTATTAATAGCGTTTGGCGCACTGATTTCGATAGAAGTTTAAGAAATCATGATTATTATACTTGGACTGGTCTTGAATTTTCTGGAGATATTGACAATAGTATGGCTACTATTTTAGTCGGAGGTCTCCGATATTCTGGATTTTCAGAAGGAACCTTAACTGGAGGATATGATGCAGAAACTGGAGAGTCTCCTACAAATACATTTTCTGGTCAAAGTACGGTATTGGTTACCAGAGGAACGAGTGCGTTCGGTGGTGGTTTTTCTAATTTCGCAAACACTTTTTTTAGTGGTTTAAGAGGTTCAGTTAACATAATTCCTTTAGTTCTGGCATTTCGAAACAATCCTTTTGTAGATGCTGAAACCGAAACTGGAAGAGCATATTTGACTGGCTTTTTGGCAACAGGACTTAATGTGGGTGGGAGCAACGGCACAAAAAAATTCAAATGGTTACAGCAAGCTCTCAATAGGCAAAGCAGTAGAGATAGGAAAGTATTTTTATTAAGAGACAGTGACACTAGCACCTTTGATTTTGGTGAAGACGGCGCAGGTGTTTTTGAGCAAGATATAATAGATCAAATTCAGGCTTTGCAAATTCCTGTATACGATTATTACAATACATCTACAAACACTGCAGCCTCAAATCCTTTATCAGGTATTACGACATTTTCTGCTGGTTATTCACCTTCAGATAATGCTTATGTAGATCAAATCAAAAGAATACCTGAATTCTTTAACCTTCAAAATATTAACATGATTGATGGTGCTCAACAAAGATGGTTAGCCCCAGCGGATACTTTTCAGGTTGATACAAGTTTATACACTTATATTGGGTCAGGACTCATTTCAGGAGAAAGAACGGGAGAAATAACTGGAGGTCTTCTAATAAATACTATCCCCTTTTTCAAACCAGTGACATTGAGAGCAAAAACTTATGGGATTTATTATGAAGATAAATTTAGAGGAACTTTAGATTTATCAATAAGCGGTAATATTTCATTTAAAAATATATTTGAACAATACTTTTTTGATAATTATTTCAGACCTTCTGGTAATTATGTAATTAAGGTTTCTGGATCAAATATCGGCGATCAATTAGTAACTGGAGACATTCAATATGTTCCTTACAGCGGAGAACCGTATGTTGATGGCGGACAGAGAGAAGCGTCTGTTAATTTTAATGATTTTTGTGTTTTTGCCCCAGTTAATTTAAGTGGATATGTAGTTTCTTTTGCTTCATCAGTTACTGTAACTGGAACTCCATCAGTTTCTGGAGAAGTTTATTTAGCTTCTGGACTTCTTGATGTTGATTCAACTTTAAATACTGGAATAACTGGAGAATTTGACTTTTTTGATGTAAATTTTGTAAGTGGAGATCCTATATATTTTGCAAATACTAATGGATCTACAGGCATGTTATCTGGAGATATTTTTCATACATATTTATTATCAAATACTGGAGAGGTGTCAGTTGAAACTTCACTTTCAAGTGCCATAATATTGCCTACAGGTATGCCAGATTTAATAGATACTTTCAGTATGAATATTGATCCTTTTTTTAGTAGAAGTATTTCTGGAGATCAGGTAGTCTCTGGAATTACTGAAGAAAGAGTTGAAGATTTGTTGCCACCAAACGCAAATATTGAAAGAACAACGACATTACAAGACGGAACAGGTCGTGCGATTATAAGTGGTACTTTTCAAGGGGAAATGACTTATACTGGTATTTATTACAAAGATGATGATGCTATAACTGGATTCGTAAATCCAGCACATGATTATCATCATGGAATTTCAGACTTAAGTAACTTTAATTTAAATAATTTGACGGGCGATAGTAAAGTAAGACTTGTAGATGATTCAGGCACAGAAGAGGTAATTTCTGACGATTTGGACATCATATTTTTATTTGATAGATCTGGCTCTATGAATGACAATATAAGAAATTGCTCTGCTGCTATAGCTGCATCTGAACTTTTTAATTTTCGAATAATTAATGCAGCAATTTATTCATATGATTATTATAGCGGCCCAGGTTACTTCGCTGGTATTTTAAATGAGTATGCAGATACGGATATGGTGTTTAATCCAAGCTCTTATGAAGAGTTCCAAGCCGTGTTAAATAATATCACTGATTACATAAATATTGGTGGGGGCAAGGAAGAATTGGCTCACGCAATTGTAGATATAGATAATGCTGGTGGATTTGATGGTTATAACGACAGGAAGGTTGTTTTATGTGCGTTTACAGACGAACAGGATACTTCTAGTCCGTCTATTAAAGGAAGTGCTTTATCGATCTTATCAACCAAAGAAATCCAAACTATTTTTTTTACTACTACTAAAGATCAATTTGGTGATCCAATAGAACTACAACCTCATTTTGAATCCTTTTTAAATTCTTTAGTATCCGAATGCAACGCTCAATGGATAAATATGAGTGATGTTAACTCAGCGAATTTCAGTAATCTGATTAGTACGGTAGTTACTAAGGGTTTCGCTAATCTTGATATAAAAGCAATATTGGACATCGATAATCAAGATTTAAATGATTATTTGCCTGAATTATTTCTTGAAGATGCTGAATATTCACAACAAAATTATCGACCTCCAAGCTCTCTTTATATTAAACAGTTAGAAATTAGAGCAAAAACTACAAGAGGTGGTGAACCTAATTTTGTAGATGATGATTTTGCAATACTACGAAACGACGAAATTATTGTATCACCCGCCAGAAATATAATGTGGTATTCTCATCAGCCCCCTTATTCGGTATACGTAGTAGGCGGTAAAATTACGACTGCAGCAGGTGCTGATTATAACATAACAAATTTAAGTACTGATGATAATCAAGTATTTAGGGTTACCAGTAGTTGGCATGGGCGTGGAGAATTTGTTGTTTCTTATCAAGATAGAATAGATGAAATTGAAGCATTTGGTAGCCCTGTTGTATATTCAAGTATAGAGCTGGTAGTAGTTGATGACAAGAGAGTATTAAGGGCTTGGAACGCCAAGCCATTACCAAATAATAGTGAATATGATGAAAACTCTAACAGTTTGTCTGTAGGAGTTTTTTCAAAACCATTTGTTCCTCCTATTTTTAATATATCTACCGAAGGTAATGGTTTTCTGAGCAATGCCTCTAATAGAGGCTCCTCAATACTTGGATTTGGCACTGCTTATAATAATTTTATATTTGATACTATGACATGGCCTTATCTTTCTGAAACAACTGGAAATTCTAGTCCAGAATATGTTTGGAGATATGATGGCGAAATTTTTCCTGAAGATAAATTAGAGGTAGTAGTTTTTGATGGTTGGGGAAACAAAAGTAGACTAGTTCCTTGGACGGCTTTACTATTTTGGAATGACGGCTTTATTAGCAAAGTAGAAGGAGGATATATAGATGAAAGTCCCAGTGTTTCAGGTAAGATTATTTCTTTCGAACAGTCGCAATTAAGTCGGAGCGAATACTTGTCTGAAGACGGTGGCGGTCCTTGGGGAGAATCATACGTATTCTACTCAGGTGGTAGTGGCTTAATTCCTGTAACTAGAGATATAAAGCAAGACTTTGTTCAAGATATGGCATATATTCAATATGACACAACTGGAATCCCATATAATATAGCTCAAGGAGTTGGTTTTTCCCTTAAATATCAAGAAACGATTACTTCTTCTGATCCACTTTTTGTTGGAGAAAATAATAAGCCAAAAGCAGACTGGAAAGACGTTGGTTTTATTTGTAATTTAGATTTATTAAGTGAACTTAGTAAAAAAGAAGATGAGGATACTGATGATGATGATGATGATAATAACTTATGCGAACCACCGCCAGGTTGTCCAGGTGCAGATGCTGCCGGTGCTGGTGGTGGTGGTGGTGATGCTGGTGGTGGTCAGGATGGCCCTAAATCAAATATAGTTTCTGGGGCTCTTTATAGTGGATCAATAACGCTGAATAAATTAAATATTGGTGACTATTTGCAGTTTAGTCCATACAATTTTGATTACTCTGGTGCGTATTTAGAGGCTTATGGAACTGGCTTTCCTGATATTTATAATTTGGATAATAATTTTTATTATGACAGATTTGGTAATAGTCATAGTACATTTAGTAACGCAGTTGAATTAGCTTATTTACTTAATGGTTATTATAATGATTTCTCATTAGGGGTAAATAAGAGAGGTATATGGCAGCAGTTTAAAACTGGAATTTCTGAATTTGCAGGAGATACAAGTGGAGACTTTTACAATGGACCATTATTAAAAGCTACTGCTCTTACTCCTAACTTTTTAACAATAGAGTCTCTTATTTTTGGAGATATGGGCAATTATAAAATTGAGTTTGAAAATACATATGGAGTACCTAGTAGCAAATATCAGTATTCAATGCCACTTTCAATAGCATTTCAGGGTAGTGATAACGGTCAGCGTTGGAAAAATCTAATGTTAAAAGATTTTGATTATAGCCTAGATACTCATGAAATCATAAGTGACGGATTTGAAATCAATACAGACCCAATAGAATTCAGAGAAGGTTCTGAATTAAGGGTTGACAATGAAAAAAATGGAGTCGATTTTATAAGTATAAATTCAATTGATCACGTAATTCAATCTGGAACTGATGGAGCATTTTTAAATACAATACAATCTAATGGTATAAGTTTTCTAAATTCTGGCACCAGTGCATTTACTGGAATTGAATTTCCATCGGGAATAGATGTGTCAGATTTTAATGAGCACTCTATTCGATATGAATATAGTGGGAATTATTCTGGTTCTCTACTTGGTTTCGTCAATGGTTATACGATAGTAAAACCAAAAGAGGAAGAAGATGGACCCCCTGAAACGCCAGATATTTTGGCTGAATGTCCTCTAGCTAATAGAGAAATAGTCAGAAGGACGAGAACTATCGTTATTGATAGTGGTGTTGACTCATTTGGCAATATTTTCCAAATCACTCAAGATCAAGGACAAGATTGTAGTGGGTGTAGAGATTTTCAACAAATAGAGGTACCAGCTGGTCACCCTCTTAATAGTGGAAAAGTTCCAACTGATGCAGATTATGTACATACTGGTTTTGTAAAATGTGAAACGGATGGAGCCATAGAGTTGGAGACAGAACGTGACCAAGCCAAAGTGCAAACCATATCATATAGTGGATTTTTTACAGGCTTTGAAGGTCAAAACATATTTCCATCAAACAACGTGTATTTTAAGGGATCATTTACGGCTCCATTAGAGCCACAAGCTACTTTCGAAATTACCGATGAAGTTGCAGTCTATCCTATTGATACAGCCTCTTTGTTTTTTAGCGACATCTCTATTACTTCACTTTCTGATATAATAGATGAAGATGAGAGTGCAGAATCAAATTCAGCAGTTGAACCAAGCATTAGTTTTAGAACTGGCTTTGTATTTGATAACGAAATAGATTATAGATATTATAGATTATTATATAGTGGCTTTAGTATTATTACTGGAGTAGAGGGCTGCGAATCACAAAGTGGAACAGTTATATTTGACGAAGTTAATTTATATGGACCAACTGAGTATACATTTGAGCGAAGTGGATCGCAAGACATTACTTTGTTCGATGCCACTTATTCTGGAGATTTAGAAGTTCAAGTTACTGGAAGTCTAACTGGTATGCATGTAGGTACGAGCCCTTCTGGAATCTTGGCTGTAAGCGAGCGTAAAACTGGAGTTATAAATTCAGAGTTTTTCCATGATGGACAGCAAATTTATGCTACTGATTTTTTCGCCAATTATATTGACACTATAAGTGGGGTTGGGGTGGTTTCTGGAAATATTACTGGATTATTCTACGATACAGGCACTAGCAAATTACTTAATGAAATACCGGTTGTAGAATTAGTTACTGGATTTGGAAATTTTGAAGTGGAGGTAAATGAAGTAAATAATTTGTCTGATATAGCAACTGATGAACAAGTATTTATAGATCTTGAAGGCTCTACTAGATTTACTGGTATTGGAAATGTTAAGGCACTACAAAGCGGAATTAACAGCTTCGCAACAATCAGCGGCTCAGAGACTGGATTTATAAATGATGGAAGTGGTAGTTTTGACTTTTTTAGATCTGAATCTGTTCTTTTGGCAGGAAAAATGTTGCTCCAGAATCAAAATGGACTTTTAACTGAAGACTCTGATAATATAAAATTAGAAGGAATAGAGCTGGAGGTATTTGGTTCTACTCCTACTGGATATATTAATGCTCAAATAATATTAAATTACAACAGTCCAGTTATAGGTGATAGAATAATACTTGGAAATAATGGTTTTATAAATAGTACAGGCAATGCACTACCAAATTTATTTAATGATATAACTGGGTTGTCTAATGTTATTAATAGTGGTGATTCAGGATTTACATCATCAATAGTCGATATCGACACATTACAAATTTTTGCGAATAGACTAGGAGAACTTGGCAATTCAATACAAGTTAATTCTTTCGGAAGCGGTGGAAAACCTACATTTCAATCAAATACTTTTACTGGTGGTAAAGATATTCATCAGTCATTAACTGGTTACGGGCTCTTTACTGGTAGAGCTATAGAAACGGTTGATAACACTGGTATCTATCAGGTAGATTATACTGGAGAAATTACTGGTGCAATTAATATATTTACTGGAATTAAAACCTTTACTGGTACATTTGAATTATTTACTGGAAGATTTTTCAAATTCATTAATTTTAGAGACAATATTCCTGCTGGTACCGTAACTTCTATTTATGATCAAGGTTTTACAAATATGGGTACTTTCCCAAGTCAATTTAATACATACATTGATTACGTTCCTAGTGATTTAATAGATTACAGTGATACAAACAATGAACCTGATGTTGCTGAATTAGTAATTACGGGAATAAATTTAACTGGGTATAGAATACCAATACATGGAGACAAATAATTATGTCAGGATTTAGAATTATAAAAACTGGAACGCAAACCATTCAAATTGAAGAAAGGAGTAGTATTAGAATCGCTACTAAAAGATATAGACCACTTGGTTCTGACATTGTTTTAGGTGGAGGCGAAGATGGCACAGAACAAGATTTAAGAATATCTTCTCGAATGTTCATGACAGCAAAACAAAAAGAGGCAGAAGAGGCATCTATCTTATATGCAACAGACGCTGGAGTAGAAGTTACAGAGGTTATTGCAGATCCCAGCTTTGATCAAGAAGTTACGCCAGAAGCAAGGACTGCTCCATACGAAGCCTTTCATATTAAAGGTTTGGGAATAGATTTTACACCTAGATGGGACGATGATCCTCAGAAAAGAGACTATATATATTTAGAATTAGATTTACATGCAAATTTAGACATTCGTTCAGCTGCAATTGTTTATGGGCCTGTTAATGGCAATGGGGTAGGATTTATTCCTGGAGAAGAATCAGAACGCACTGATTTTGCCCAAGGAGATGAAAAGTTATTGGGTTGGCCTACTTTTCCTTCTTCATATCTTTTTAATTTTGAATTAGATGACGAAGAAAAGTTTATTTTTATGCCTACAGGCGAAGAACCTACCGCAGAGGAGCTAAACATAGAAAATGTTCAAAGAAAAGCATATGTATTACTTGGATATTTAAGCAAAGATATATTTACAGACCCTGGCAGCCTGATCATGTATGATGCTAGCGAGACTGCTATACCTTATATGTATATAGTCGGCTGTATTGGTAGTCATCTTGAAGTAACTCATGGTCTTTCTAATGAACTCCCAGTTCTTAATATTTCTAAACAATTTAGACCTGGTCAGTTAAGTTCAAATTATTTCAACAAAACAGAATCAGGCGGCGAAGGAGGCGGCGAATAATATGCACGAAGAAACACCAAGTATCGCTAACTTTCATACACCGGGTACTGAAGAATATTTTGATGAAATTTTCAATAAAAAAAGAAAAAGTCAGCCCATTAATTTTGACGGTACACTCTGGGAAACTTTAGATCAAAAACCTAAAATAGGAAATCTATATTTTATGAATAGTTTTCTTTTTCAGGCTTGTAAAAGTCAAGCAGTGAAAGAAGTGGGAGGAGTAGAAGAGGGGTTAGAAGGAGAAGAGTTAGAAGAAGCAAAACAAACAAGACTAGCAGAAGTAGACGGCAGAACCACAGAGCTTTATTACGAAAAAGAAGGCGAGGTAGAAAGATTTGATATAGCAAATTATGTAAAAGCTTCTAGTCGTAATATTCAAGATCTTACATTTCAGTTTAGACAGCTCAAATTAAGTGTTCTCATTGTATCTCTGAAAATTATATTTTTTCCTGTCGGTCTGACCGTGCCACCCGTACCGGTTCCAATTATTAATACTTTTATAACTAGAACCACAACCTTTCCACAATTTACAGAAAACTACGAAAGAATGACTGGGCAAATACATAGTGGACCTAATCTTACAATAGATACCACACGTATTTTAAATCTAAAAGATGGAACATATCTCGTCAAAGCATTCTCTATTGGAAAGGGCTATACTACAAACGGACCTGGTTTTCCAGTAGGAATCATCGAATTCGCTGGTTTATCAAGCTTGTTTTCCCTTAACCTTATTTTTTCACCAACCAACAATCTATTAGAAACACCACTTTCTGGCTTTGGCTTTATTTCAGAAGTTGATTTTAATAATGATCAAACTGAAATGAAGATAAATAGAAAAAATTGGTCAATTTCTGATGAAACACAAAAATTCCAAGAAGGAAAGATTGAATCCGAAGAATTATCTTTGTTGGCTCAAGAAACTTTATCATCTCTTGATCTCCTTGAAAGAGACGAAGAGGAGTCATAATATTTAACTTAAAGACCGCTTTGACTGGACATATTAACAAGGGACAGATCTTCGATAATGTTGATTGGTCTTTCAGAATAGTCCCAAGAATATCTAAATGTAATTTTTTTTCCAAAACTCGGTTTTGATTCTATTTGTTTTACATTTAACACTTCATCTCCTGATAGAAATTCACTTGCAATAGATATAACTTCATCATTAACTAAACCTATTCCTTCGTCTAGATCAACATCATCTCTAATTACCGCAGTACCATTAATTGATAATTTGCCCCTTTCAAAGTATTCTAAATTCTGAAGAACGTATTGCTCTGTGTCGCTGTTAGCTTTTAAAAATACTTCACCAACTAGTGCATAGGGTTTTGCTCTATAAAATGGATATTCTATATTAACAGTATGATCAAATTTTTCAAATTTTTCATGTGGCGGAGGATCTTCATTTGTTGCACTAACAGAAAAATTTATTTCTCCCTTAAATTTATTTTTTGTAACACTAGCTGAAGTATAATTCTTGCTAACATCGTCAATATCATAATAATTAGAAAAAAGTGCGAACACATTCTCGCTTTTATAAATATCTATCTTTTCATTATAAGCGCTTTCAATAAGAGAGAATCTGTCTGTTAAATCTGATCTTCCTTTTAAAGTTCCGCGTAAAGTATATTTTTTTATTTTATCTTCCCCTTTACTTTCATTTAAAGACAAGTCTAATATTAATGTATCGTCATCAATATTAGTTACCGCATCGTCAAATTCAAAACTAAAGGATATAGATTGGGCTTTATCATTTAGTTTTTTTGTTTTTGTAATTGGGGTTTCATTCAGTGTTATGCTGTGAGAGTCTTCTATTTTTTGTTTAAAATCTACAGTATCAAAAATTGTCTCTAGTTCTGTCATTGTTGTATTTATTCCGCCAGTAATTGTTCCAGATATAGAAGCCTTATGAAAACCCTGAACTGGTTCATCTACACTAATGGTAAAAGTCATTTTAGATTTACTACTAGGGTCAAGCAAGTCAATCTCATAAACCTCTGTAATAGAATATGTTCCATTAACTCTGTTTATATTTTCTGCTTGACTTATTAACACAAACTCGGAGCTTGAACTTATAGGTGGATCTTCTGACCCTGATGATCCACCACCCTCACTTGATCCTCCACTTTCATCTTGTTCCTGAAAGCATTTTGAAAAATTTGCTGGAATTGCTGCAGTACTTGCTGGATAAACTAAAGCTTGAACAAATTCACGAGCATTATCAAATCCTGTTTCATCTAAACCTGCATCATTTATTCCAGCCGCAGAAACAGTATGTGTGACTGTCAAAACCCTCTCTCTGGTTTCTGAAAAATTCCATGTGTTTATAGGATTAATTATTCCTGCCGATGTAAACTTATCATTGGGATAGCATACTAACACTACAGTATAATCAATATTGGATAAAAAATTTGAAGGAGCAAAATCGACACTTTGTAAAAAAACATTAGTTCGTTCAATCTCTCCTATTATTAAAGCTCCATCTGTTATTCCATAAGTTGACAAAATGGTGTTTTGTGCCTCCAATAACCCTAAGTATCCAGTAGGATCAATAATTTTTCCAGTCAGAGTTATAGTTTCTGAAAATCCCCATTTTTTATTATAAAAAATAGGAGTTTGGGTAATAGAAATGTTTGGTTCTGGAATTTCTGTTGTATCAGATGACATCTATGTCGGCTACCTCCCTTAGCCAATTCCACTCAACACTGAATGTCATTGAGTTTTTTTTAGGGGTAAAAGATATTTTTGGTGAAGAAGAAATGTGAACAAATTCTTCTGTTGGTATAAACTTTGAAATAGTTGTATTAATAAAACCTCTATATTCTGAAAATGTAACTTCTTTTTCGCCTCTTAATTCCATCCTTAATGTGGTTTTACCTATAGTGGCTAAATCTAATTTTTGAGAAATCGACATATCTTTTAATATATTAAAATTATTTTTCAAATCAACTGGATAAGAATGTGTGACGGTATTTTTATTAGTGATTTTGTCGGTGCCCTCTCTAGATTCACTTGAATAAGAAAAATTATAAGTGATGGTTCCGTCTATTTCAGAAAAATTAGTATCTTCATTTATAAGATGTATTTCCCTGAATTCTATTGTATTACTTCTCAATACACTATCTATTCTGCCTTCAATCCCGCCTTTAATTGTATCGTTAAAAGCTGATTTGGCTTTTTCAATAGAACACTCTGAACCAATAGGCAACGGCTTGCCATCTCCAACTATCTGTCCTCTTTCAGATATTACATAAAAGCCTTCTGATTTTTTTATTTCATGATTATACGACCAATTATAAGTGCTTTCAATAGATATGTCGTTAGAATAATTAACCGTATAATTAATGGTTAAATTTCTTTCATCTATTTCTCGAATTACTGATATTTTTTTATCAACAAGACTTGCAGGTGAACTATAAGCGGTAGGCTCCTCATCTGCTATAAAAATATTAAATTCAGTTTGACATCTTGTAAAAGATGAATCAATTAAGGCTTGTGTTTCAGTGTTAAGTGTGCCTAATGAGCTTTCGTCACTCGGAGCAATAAAACGAACGACGCCCTTTTCTGATACAGTTGTTATTCCGTTTTGATTTATAGCAACAGAAATTTCCGATGTTGAATCAGTTGATCCCGAACTTAATGCGTCAACAAAGTTATATTGATGCGATAAAGAATATGACTTGGATATTTCATCGATACTTTCCGAACAATATTTTTTATATGTAGTTGCATCTTCATTGTAACCGTCAATTAATTGATTAGCCAGAGCCTCGTCAATTAAGGCTTGTGCCAAGGTTTTAGACAGGAGCAATGGATCATTGCTTTCGTCATCTTGATAATTAATATTAACTGAATAATTAAAGCTTTTATTAGAAGCCGTTTCATTAAAAGAAAACACTTCATCTAAACTTACTAAAAAATTTGCTTCACTTGCTTCATCTATTAATACAGATTGTAATCCCTCAGATGATCCACCTCCACCTCCTGAATCAGGATCTATTCCACCTTCATAAACTTCTATAGTAGCTGAAACTTGTTTTAAGCCTGGACTAACACCTTCATCAGAAAAAGAAATGTCTACTAACTTACCCGTACCAAAAGCCGTTCCATTAACTGTAAACTCCTGAATCGTTGTCGTGTCTAAAAAACCATCAATAATGTCTTTGTTGTCCTCTGAATCACCCTCTATAACGCCTTCATCAATCAAAAAACCTTCAAGACTTACAGTTTTTATTTTTCTGTAATTATATAAATTTGATCCGAAATACTCATACTGAGTACTAGATCCTAATACTGTTGTTTTATCGAAGTCCATTTATATAAAGCTAACTAATGACATATCTACGGACGCGACATCTCCAGCGCTCAAAGATATATTGGTTGATTGGACTTTTCCAGTAAATCCATAATCTTGTAGTGGTTCTCCATTCAAAGAATTAACAGTAAGAGAAATTTCAACATCTTCGCCCCCGTTAATTTCAACAAAATTGCTAAAACCAGAAGCATTAACGTTACACTCTTTTCTTCGCGATATAATATCAACAAAACCTGGTGCGCCACTGCTTCCTAATAAATATATAGGATTTTGTTGTATAGAACAATTTAAGGTTATAGATGTTCCAGTTGCTCCAACTAATGGACTATTAGCAGAATGACCAATATCGATATCAGCTTCAAAAACCTCACTATTGGGTGATTCGTCCGCTAATAATTGACCAGTTATAATTGAATAAGCAACTAAATTAACACTAGCATTGAAAAATGAATTTTCACTCGCAGAAATAGACAGGCTTTCTGGATATAATCCAGTAAACTCACTAGAACCAATTAATAATGTTTGGCTCTCAAATTCTGAAATATTTGCATTTCCGTTAAAAATTTCTTCAAAATCTTTGTAAAAAGGGTCTCCGCCCGATCCTATTAAATAGTTCAAATTTATTCTGGTAACAGGTCTTTCAGTTCCATAAACTACTCCAGTTTTATTTGCCGCACGAGTTTTACTGTCTTCTAAAGAGTTAGAACAATCCATTGTGAGATCTCTACACAATACTTCATCAGAGCCGTATGTTATCTTAACATCTTTATAATTTATATAGCTCATGATGATATAGGCAATAATTCCTCTAAATTGTTAATAACTGTTTGGAAACGAATGTTTCCTTCTAAAAATCCG